>ERZ859967.197-NODE-197-length-33102-cov-4.097528_pt1 | contig 33102 bp, 33 predicted proteins | sample MGYA00510115_ERZ859967 | MGnify/ENA primary metagenome ERZ859967 (study PRJEB30046, sample SAMN00715171) | human gut metagenome | study: EMG produced TPA metagenomics assembly of the A metagenome-wide association study of gut microbiota in type 2...
GGAGCTGTTGGGGCCGCGGCCAGCAGGATGCGAACGGAGTGAAGCAGACGCTGGGAGCCGCAACCCGATAGCCCTGCTTAGAGGAAGGAGATTTTATATGGCAGATATTACGAGGCTTGGCGAGATCGCCATGCCGAAACTGAGTGACAACATGGCCACGGAGGACAGGCGGAGCATCAACAACTACCTGATGCAGCTGCGGGACCAAATGATATACATGATGCAGAACCTGGACGAGACGAACTTCAGTGACACCATGCGGGACAAGCTGGTGGCCATGGGGCTGAAGGTGGAGTAAACGAAAGGAGACAGTGAGAAGATGGCAAGAGGACAGTGGTGGGAGTACCTGATCCCGGGCCACAATGTGGGGCTGATGGTAGGGGATGTGTATGACGGCATTACCGGCAACAGCGAAAAGAATGCGGGCACCGGCGTGTTTGGAACCAGAAAGAACGATTCCAACAGCTACCAGTACGCCCAGAGCAACGACCGGGTGACCACGGCAAAGAACAATCTGGATTACATCAAAGGACAGAAGCCCGGGGAGTATCAGAGCGAGTACGGCAGCCAGATCAGCGGCACGCAGAGCCAGCTGGACAAGATGAACCGGGACGGCTTTTCTTACGACTACACCAAGGACGCAGCTTACCAGCAGTACAAGAACCAGTACACCCGGGGTGCGGAGCTGGCCAGTGAGAACGCTGCCGCCAACGCTTCGGCCCGCAGCGGCGGCTACGGCAACAGCTGGGGCACTTCCAGCGGGCAGACGGCCTACCAAAGCACCATGAACGGGCTTTCGGACGTGGCAGACAGCTTATACAGCCAGGCTTACAACGAATATGCCGCCAAAAAGAGTGACCTGAGCAACCGGTTGAGCTCTTTGCAGCAGCAGGAAAAGCTGGCGCAGGATGCTTACAACACCCGCCTGAACAATTACTATGGTCAGCTGAACAGTGCTCAGACCGAGTATGCCAATGCAGTGGGGGCCAACCAGAAGAAGGATGCGAACAACACCAACTTCTGGGGGAACGTTTTGCAGGTGGGTGCACAGCTGCTGCCGTGGGTGCTGAAAGCGTTTGCCGTGATCTGAAGACCGGTGTGTGGCAGAAGAAAAGGAGAACGACATGTTATTTGATACCTTACGGAGAAAGAACCAGGCGGAACAGGAAGAGCGGGAATGGAACGCCAACCGCCCGGCGGACTATGTGAGCCGGAACAAGGACGCAATGGACAGCCTGACCGGGCAGATCGGCAGCGGGTTCGACTGGGATACCGGCAGCAAAGCCTACCAGCAGTACCGCGCCCAGGCCCAGGCCAATGCTGCCGCCAGCGCGGAGAACGCCCAGGCCAACGCGGCGATGCTGGCGGGCGGGTATGGCAGCAGCTACGCCGACAGCGTGGCAAAGCAGGGCCAGCAGCAGGCGCTGAGCGGCATTGACAATGCGGTACCCGGCCTGAGAGGCCAGGCACTGAGCAAATACCAGAACCAGCAGAACGACCTGCTGAGTGCCCTTTCCGGCATGGCCAACACCGAGGCGCTGGACCGCAGTGCATACGGCAGCAACTTTGCCAACTACACGGCGTGGCAGAATTTCCTTGCCAACCAGAGCGAACAGGCCCGGAACGAAAACGACAATTACTGGAACAACCTCTGGAACACAGTAAAGAACATCGGCTCGGCGGCCCTGACGGCCTACGATGGGTACAAGGGGTACACCCAGCAGCAGTGGGAAAATGACTTTGCCCGGGAACAGTGGGAGTACAACAAGAACCGTACCGATCAGAGCGATGCCCTGAACGCCTATCAGCAGGCGTTCAACCTGTACACCCAGGGAGCCGGGGATGCTTCTGCCGATGTGCTGAACCGATACGGCCTGAACAAGGATGCTTTTGCCAACTACACCGGCGCACCGGTGACCCGGGACGATCAGGCAGGTGTTCTGAGCACCGCGGCTTCTCTGGTGGCAAGCGGAAATCAGGAAGCAGCGGCCAACCTGCTGAAGATGTACGGGCTGGACAGCAATGCAGCCGGTTCCTATGGCACCATTGCAAACCGTCAGCTGGCGACCCAGCTGGCAAAGGCGGCAGCTACGAAGAGCAGCAGAAGTTCGAGAAGTTCCGGCGGCTCCAGCAAGAGCGGAAGCGGGTGGACAAACAGCCAACTGCTGACGGCGCTGGGTAAGTATCAGAGCCTGAAGGATGATGACCCGACCAAGAGCGTCTATGCGAACATTCTGGCCAGCGCCGGAATGCTGCCGGACGGTGACACGGGCACAACAGCAGCGACCGGAACTGGCAGCGGGCTGATCGCCCCGCTGGCGAATCCGAACAAGTGGGCCCTGCCCGGGGGAACCACGGGAGGGAGCACGGGTAAGAGTACCGGAATGCCGTACAGCAACGCCCTGAGCTATGCAAAGGGGTGGAAGGAACAGGGAATGGATGCAAATACCATCGCCAGTCGGCTGATGAATCTGGGTGCATCGGACGATGTGATCGACAGGGCAATGCAGAACGCTGGAATTTAAGGAGGAAACAGGATGGCATGGAAATCGGGAAGTGCTGCTGCGCTGCGGAACCGCAATGAAAAAGAGCGGCAGGAAAAGACTGGGATGGCAACAGCAGCGGGCGGGGCAGAACCCCTCAGTCAGCGCAAGAGCGCTGACAGTCGCAACCCGTTAGCCCTTGGCAGTACGGGAACAAGCTGGGCAAAGGGCAGCGCTGCTGCCCTGCGTGCACAAAAACAGCAGGAAGCAACGAGCCGACAGACGGGCACCGACCTGTACTCCACGGCGCTGGAGGATTACCGGACAAGGAACAACCTGGGCTTTGCGGATGCCATGGACAGCCGGAGCGACGAGCTGAACCGGCAGAAGGTGACAGTGAGCCCGGCGGGGAATACTCTGGGAACGTGGTACGGACAGCAGGCCCAGAAGCTGAAGAACAGCTATGCGGAGTACAGCCAGCCGGACGACTTTGACCAGGCCAACCAGTGGTTTGACCAGCCTCGGAATCAGGAGCTTGTGAACAAGCTGCTGGAAAAGAAGAGCAATTATACCAGCTATGCCGAGACCGGCACCAGCAGAAACGGGGTCAGCGCCGGGGATGGTAGCATCGACCCCTTCCGCACCACGGGAATCAAGGGGAAGGTGGGCAACACCTACAGCACGGCGGACCTGAAAAAGCTGGGGTACACGGACACGGAGATCCGGCAGGCCAGAGAGTATTTGGACACTATGGAAGAAATCCCGGAGTGGAAGCAGCTGGCCCGGCGGACGGCAAACACCGTGGGCGGCGTTGCGGACACCGTGGCCGCTGCCCCGCTGATGGGTGCGGAGTACCTGGTGCAGGCCGGAAAGAACATCCGGCAGAGCAGCGAGAACCGGAAAGCACTGGAAGCGGAGCTTGCCCGGAACCCCCGCGAGAAGAACCTGTATGACCAGCTGATGGAAACTGACATGGACTACCAGCCCAAGTACAGCACCGGCGACCTGTTGCAGCAGGGATTTACCCGGCAGGAGATCGAGGACATGCGCAGCCACATTGCCGGAACGGAAGCAAAGGGTGGCATCGACACGGAGAAGAGCGTGGGCTACCAGCTGTACAACCGGGGCCAGCAGCTGACGGGCGCGGCCCAGAGCGGCCTGACCGATGTGCAGCGGACTGTGCAGGGCGTGGCGACCAGCGCGGCTGAGAACCTTGCCGTGGCTGCCATCAATCCGGCGGCGGTGCTGCCGGTGCTGAGTGCCCAGGGCGCTGCGGATGCCATGGGCCAGAGCGCGGCCAAGGGCGAAAGCGCAGGCAAGGCACTGGCGGGCGGCGTGGCCAAGTTTGGCGCAGGATGGGCCATCAACAGCGTGGGTGCGGCTGATCTGGCAAGAACCATGGGCGCGGACTACGCCAGAAATTCCGTGGCGGGAGCTGTGGCAGACAAGATCCGGGCGCTGGCTGGGGATTCGGCCTTTGCGGCGGCACATCCGGCAGTTGCCAACGCCATTTCCGGCGGCATTGACAACGCCGTGCAGGCCTTTGTGGAGACCTACGCCGACAAGGCCATTGATGCGGCCCTGGGAGACAGCGAAGCTGCCCAGACCATGTTTACCACGGACACGCTGGTTCAGGCGCTGGAAGCGGGGCTGACCGGCGGCGCGTCCGGTGCACTGGGCGGCGCTGTGGGCACAGGGCTTTCCAGGATGAACGCGGGAGATTCCAGCCTGCGGGGCAACGTGGAGCGGTATGCCGCTCAGGACGAATACGAGCAGGCGCTGAAGGAACACCAGCGCCGGGAGGAGCTGGCGCGGGAACCGGAACCCCTCAGTCAGCGCGTGAGCGCTGACAGCCCCCCTAATAGGGCAACGACGACGACCGCCGCCAGTGGCGGAAACAGGGAGGAGTTGTTGGGGCAGCGGCCAGCAGGATACGAGCGAAGTGAAGTAGACGCTGGGAGCCGCAACTCGTTAGCCCTTGGCATGTCGGTGGAGTCTGATGGGACTGAAAAAGGCTCTGCTGACCTGAAAGCGGCGGGCCCTGCGGCTGAGGGCAACAGTGCAGAAACTGCTGCCATATCGGACAACTTGGCTGTGCAGACGTTTGCAGAAGCGGCGGCCGGTGACAGCCTGACAGGCAAGACCATCAGGCTGTTCACCCCGGAGGCCGGAAACGAGGCAAACCGCGCGGCTTTTGAGGAAGCCTATGGGGTGAAGTTGCCGAGCACGGCTGCGGCTACCCGGCGGATGCTGCGGGAAGTGGCGGCACAGCGCAGCCAGCAGAATGCTGTTGAGAACGCTGGGGAAAGTGTGGAAAGCCCCACGGAAACAGCGGCGGACGGCGCAGAACCCCTCAGTCATCGCATAAGCGCTGACAGTCGCAACCCGTTAGCCCTTGGCAGTGCGGAAAACACTGGTCTGACTGCGCAGAATGGAGCTGACCGGCAGGCTGTGATGCAGTCGGTCCCTGTGGAAGAAAGCACCCTTGACGGGATGGACAGCAGCAACAGCCCGATGCGGGAGACCTACGGCATGGAAGCACCGAGGACGGAGGGCCAGAAGCAGGCCCGGACGGAGCAGGTGCTGCGGAGCTGGAAGGTGGGCGAAAAGGCGGCGCAGGAGATCAGCCGGAAACAGCCGGAAGGCGTGGACAGTGACCGCTATGCGGCGGCAACATCCACCCTGTACCGGCTGGGCCAGATGGAGGACGTGAAGACCTTTGACCAGGCGCTGGAGCTGGCGGGCACCGGCAGCGGCATGGCGGCCAACGTGAACTATGTGCTGGGCAACCTCAAGGGCCGGAACGCACTGAAGATCGCCTACACCTACGGCAGGGATGCGGCAGAGACCCGGTGGGCCAAGAGCCAGCTGGGCGGCACTCTGACGGAACAGAGCCTGACGGGCCGGGGTGAGACCATCTACAAGGGAACCCTGCGCAACGCGAACGACGCAGGCAGCCAGGTGATCGAGCTGAACGCGGCGGCAACCGGCACCACGGCGGTGATGAAGAATGTGCTGATGAATAATCAGAACGTGAAGGCCTATGTGGACACGAAGACGGCCCGGATCTTCTTTGGGGACAGTGCACAGGATACGTTCGGCACGGTGCTGCACGAGGACTACCACTGGTACAACGCACTGGACAGCGAGGGAGCAAAGACTTTGCAGGACCATGCCCTGCTGTATCTGGCCAGGAGCAGCGGCTTTGAGACCGTGGACGAGATGATCCGGGAGAAGATGACCGACTATGCCCAGCAGAATCTGACCTATGAGGAAGCTGCCGAGGAGCTGGTGGGCGATGCCTGGCGGGGCATCTTCTCCAATGAATCCGATTTCAAGCGCTGGGTAGAGTTCCAGCGCGGGCAGGCTGAGAAGAACAGCGGCAGGGCCGGAACCATCCGCGCCGTGATGAACCGGGTGAAGGAGATGCTGGGCGGCATCATCAGCCGGGCAAAGGAAGTGCTGACCCTTGACCCAGACAACCGGGCTGCCCTGAAGGCCCAGCGCCTGGCCGAGAACGAGCGCAAAATTTTGCAGGACGAATACTTTGCCCACGCCCAGCAGGCTATGGACAACCTGCGCAGTGCAAAAGAAAACGCCGCTGCCCTCAAGACAGAGAGCGCGGCGGAAGGACGCAATATTCGTTTTTCGATCCAGAAGGATGCCGACGGAGAGAGCTACATCAAAATTGATGAAGATATCCTGAACGGTGTTCCACAGGAAGATTGGAAAACCGTAGTGAAGCAGGCCATCAAAGAACGGTATCCGAATGGCTTTGAGCGGAACGGCTGGACAATTTTGAACCATAAAGATGGAAGAAGTGAGTTTGTCCGTTCTAAATCTACAATGGCGCTTCAGAGAACGAACGAAGAAACGTATGCAGATAAAATGCGGATGGCTGCAAATCTGGATGAAATTATTAAAACCGCAGATGAAGTCTACAGAGAACCTGCAAACCACAAGAATGCGGAAGCATTCAACCGTGGAAAAATCAAAATTGTGGTTGGGCAGAATGCCTATGAAGCCGATGTTCTGACCGCCTTCAAAGCAAATGACCGGGAGATTTTCTATGATATTGTAGATATAAAATCTACAAATAATAAAACCTCCATGCGTACCCACGTAGAATCCAAAGATTCAAGGAGTAGTCTGCAAGGAGGTTTTACGGAACCCTCCGGCAAAGCCCACATGGAATCCGAAGATTCGGGGAGCAGAGGGTCGGAGGGTTCTATTTATCAGGAAAGCGCTGACACGGTACTCAAAACCGAGGAGGGCGGTGAACGCCCGAGCTTTCCTGCTAAAAACAGTATAGCACAAGAAAATGCCGAAAGCAAGGGAAACAGCGAACCTGTGAAGAAATCGGTGCGTTTCCAGCTGAGTGACGGCTCTGCTGGAAACGTGGATGAATTGGCGGCACTTCAAAAAGAAAGTCGGGAACTGGAACACCAGCAAAACGCCCTGAAAACAGAGCGAACAAACTGGCTGAACAGCGCCGAGGTAAAGGAGATTGAAGCGAAGAGAAAATCTCTGGGTTTGTTCTCTGCCGAGGCAAAGGAGTTTAAGGCCAGTGAAGAATACCAGGCGTACCTTGCAAAGCGGAAGGACTTTAACCAGCGTGGTGCAGAGCTTGAAAACCGAATCGGTGAAGTGAATAATGCACTGCGGGAAGCCCATGCCAAGCTGGAAACCCAGAGAAATGAACAGAAGCAGAAACAGCAGGCTGTCTATGATGCCAAAGCAAAGGAAGCAGGCGGTGCGGCGAAGTATCGCTGTCAGCTGGCCGTGGAGCAGTTTGGCACGACGAGTGAATTTGAACGGGCCGGATACATCCTGCCGGATGGGCAGATGCTGGATTTTGCCCGGAATGATAAGACCCGTGACACCGACCACCGGGAAATTATGAGTGTGTTCGGCCCGGCGGAAGTATCGGAAGGGACGGACGCACTGAACAAGTTCCTGGCAGACGGTAATGTGCGGGTGATGGCGGAAGCTCCGGGTGTTGACCTGGCCGCAGACAAAGCCCCGACCGCTGCACAGATGGAACAGATCCGTGAGATGGTGGGAAGCCTGGGCAGTGAACAGAGAAAGTTCACGCTGGATATTTCCACCACCGACGGAAGGGTTGCAGCCAGCAAGGAGTACAGCGGCCGCATTGATGCTGACCGTGTTGTGCGGGAGATCAGGGACTATTACAAGACCGGTGAGCTGCCCGCAGAGAGCAGCCTGGCACGATTCCGGTACCAGCTGGCGGCCAAAGCCGAACAGGCGGAACGGGACGCGCGGAAGAACACCCAGCGGCAGGCAAGCCGGGCCATTGCGGACAACAGCGCGGCGATGGAAACGCTGGCCCAGATGATGGGTGTGACCCACGGTGTGCGGATCAGCCAGGATTCCATTGACGGGCTGGCGGTGCGGTGGACAAAGGCCAACGGCAGCAGGGCCGACCGGACGAAAATTGCCGGGGAGACCCGGGCGCTGGTGGAGTACATGACGGCGGACGGGGCCAGCATGAGCAAGGCCAGCGCGCTGTCTGAGACCATTGCGGATGAGATTCTGAGCGGGGCGACATACCGGAACACTGAGCTGTGGGACGAGTACCCGGAATACCACGACCTGAGCTACACGGTGAACAAGGACGGCCCGGCCAAGGCGGAGCTGGTGAAGCGGTACGGGACGTGGAGCGAAGCGGTGGCGGAGGCCCGGCGGCACGGCGTGAAGCTGCGGCAGGCAGAGGGTGTGCGGGACGGCAACCCGGCGGAAGTGTATGAAGCCATCGTCAACGACACCCGGGCCATGGGCGGCACTAAGGAAGGGGCAGCGGCCTTGTTCCGGGGCGCGGCCCAGGCGGCAGGCGTGGACAGCGCGGCCAGCATGGAGAGCACCGAGTGGCTGGATGTGCTGATGAACGTGCACGATGCCATCAAGCCCAGGATGATGAGCCGCTTTGCGGATGCTGCCGAGTACGAGGATGCCAAAGTGGAGCTGGCCGACCGGATGCTGGGTGATATCCTGAACGTGCCGGAGATGACCGATGCACAGGCCATCTTTGATGGGTTCCAGCGCTGGCAGCGCCAGGCTGTGGCTGCTGCCGTGGGCGAGGAGAACGCGGAGCAGGCGCTGAAGGACCTGCGGAAGGTGCAGAAGGAGCAGAACCGGGAGTTCAACCGGAGGATGTATGAGAACAGCCGGAACGGAAGCCGGGATGAAGCACTGCGGCAGTGGACAGAACAGCAGAAGCGGAATGAAAAAGCAGAAAAGCTGCTGGATCAGAATCTGGATACGCTGGGGCTGGACATCACCAACTACGGCGACATGGCCGAAAAGCTGGACGTGCTGAAGGAAGCCTACGAACGGGAGTGGAAGGCCGAAAAGAAGCGGCTGAAGGAAGAACGCCAGCAGATGCTGGACGAGATCCGGCTGGAAAACAAACAGTTGAAGCGGGAGAACTGGAACCTTTCGCACCAGGTGGCAGGAGAACAGCGCCGGGCTGACAGAGCTGAGTGGCAGCTGATCCATCAGGAAAACGAACTGCTGGAATGGGAGCAGGAAAACCAGCGCAAAGCTCAGGAGTGGCAGGAAAAGCAGGCGGAACGAAACGCAATCGCCATCACTGCAGCCCAGCAGCAGCGGGACGAGGACATTGCCATTGCCAAGAAGCTGGCTGAGAAGCGGGTACAGAAAGCCCGGGACGGTCGGCAGAAGGACGAGCTGCGGCGGGGCATCCGGGCCAATGCTGCCCAGCTGAACCAGATGATCCTGCGGCCCAGCAAGGACCGGTATGTGCAGCCCCACCTGATCCAGCAGGCGGCAGAGGTGGCAAAGCTGGCGGATATGACCCTGCTGAACGACCACGCCGTGGCCCGGCTGACGGCCCTGCGCACCAGCATCATGCAGTCGATGGGAGCCGAGAACAGCTCCAACGGCATCAGCGAGGACTGGAAGCTGAGCAAGGTGCCGGAGCTCATCGACGCGCTGCAGGCTGACCTGAATGCAAGCAAGCAGGCCCAGCTTGACCGGCTGAACCAGCAGCTGACAGAGGCCGAGGCACTGCCGGACAGCGAAAAGGCCGAGATGCTGCGCGACCGGCTGAGAAAGCGGATCCGGGAGACCGAGAACCGCACCTATCTGCCCATGACGGTGGACCAGATGCGGATGCTGAAAGCCATTACGACCAGCACACTGCATGTGATCCGGACGGCAAACAAGACCCTGAGCCTGCAGAAAGCTGAAGCGGTGGACAAGATCGCCAACGAGGCGGCTACAGAGGTGCGCCAGAGCAAGGGCAATGACGGAAAATTCCGGCGGATGCTGACGAGGTATAATCTGGATATGCTGGGCGGTACCCGTGTGTTCCGGATGCTGGGCGGCTACGCAAAGAACAGCCAGATGGAGAAGCTGGGAACCATGCTGAATGACGGCCAGAGGGAACAGACCCGGATCATTGTGGAGGGAACGAAGCTCTTTGACAATGTGACGGGCAAGGCGAACCTGAGACAGATGGAAAAATTCGCCGGTCCGGGCGCGGAGCTGGTGGACATTGGCCTGAAGGACAGCAAGGGTCGGGCTGCACCGTTGACCCACGCCCAGCTGTGCAGCCTGTACATGCACCTGCAGAACGCCGACAGCCGGGAGCACCTGCTGAACGGTGGCCTGACGATCCCGGATGCGGAGGAGTACAACAGGGGCGACATTGAGAAGGCTTACCAGAAGGGCCAGACCGTGAAGATCGGGATGCTGACGGACAGCACGGGAAACCCCATGGCCGACACCGTGATCCAGGCCGTGGAGAAGGCCATGACCGACTACGACCGGGCCTGGTGCGAGGACATGAAGAATTTCTTCGGCAGCTACACCACGAACCTGATCAACGAGACAAGCATGAAGCTGCTGGGTTACCAGCGGGCCACCGTGAAAAACTATTACCCCATTGCGGTGGACAAGACGGCGCTGGCAACCCAGATCGAGGGCGTGAAACTGGATGCCACCATTGAGGGCCGGGGCTTCCTGAAGAACCGTGTCAAGAGCCAGATGCCCATCCTGCTGGAGGAGTGCAGCAGCGTGGTGCAGCGGAGTTTGCGGGACACGGCAGCCTACGCCGGACTGGCGGCACCCATCCGGGATGTGCAGAAGGTGCTGAACAGTGGCATTGAGACCGAGGACGGTATCAAGATGCTGAAAAATGGTATCCTGAAAGAGCAGTGGGGCCAGAGCGCGACGAACTACATCGATGACCTGCTGACCGACCTGCAGACCACGCAAAGAAAGCGCTCGACCACAATGACCAAAGTGCTGGACAGGTTGCGCGGCAACTATGCGGGCGCGATCCTGACGCTGAACCCTGGTGTGGCCATTGCGCAGGCGGCATCTCTGCCAACGGCGGGCGCAGTACTGGGTGCGGATACCATGGCGGCGGTGGTGCCGTTTGTGAAGAACCTCTCCGGCAAGCAGCGGGCAGCGCTGGAACAGGAAATTGCCCAGCATGGGGATGTGCTGCTGCAATACCGACTGCGGGGAAGCCAGCGCGGTGAACTGGCCAGCATTGGCGTGAGCCAGGGCGCGGCAGAAAAGGCCATGGACAAGCTGCCCAAGTGGGTGACCGGCTGGATCAACAGCATGGACGAGATCACGGTAGCGGCACTGTGGGAAGGCTCCAAGCGGTATGTGGAGCACCATACCAATGAGTTTGCAGAGGGTGCAGCCACGAAAGGCAGCGAAGCCTACTGGGAAGCCGTGAACAAGATGTATCAGCGGGTCATTGAGGAGACCCAGCCCAACTACACCACGATGCAGCGGGCGGGGATCCAGCGAAATCCGGATCAAATGACCAAGACCCTGACCATGTTCACGACCCAGCGTTTCCAGAACTACGGCATTCTGGCCGATGCGGTGATGGACTACAACGCCCAGAAAGCACGAGACAAGGCTGCACACAGCAGCGAGACAGCAGAAGAAGTGAAGCGGGCCGGAAAGAACCTGAACCGGGCCATTGTGAGCCAGATCACCCAGACTGCTGTGTTTGCACTGATGAAGATCGGTGCGGACTTCCTGCTGCACCGGTGGGACAGAGAGCAGGACGAGAACGGAGATGTGACCGCGGCCAGCGTGAGCAAGCGATTCCTGAATCTGTACACGGAAAGCTTTGCGGGCAACTTCCTGTATGGCAGCGAGCTGTACAGCGCTGTGGGAAATGCAGTGAACGGTACGGATTACGATGTGGTGAGTGCAACCAACATCAGCGCTGTGAATGACCTTTTTGCAGCAGTAACGAAGTTTTCCAGCCTTGTCCGGCAGGACACCGGTGACATGACGGAGGAACAGCTGGAAGCGTATCACCAGAAACTGCGAAAGGCAGGCGTGAACCTGATGCAGTACGGGTTTGAAATTGCGGGTGTGCCTATGGGGAACGCCCGGAAAATGCTGGATGCCTTTGATGCCTATGTGGAAGATGCACGAGACATTGCAAGCGGAAGCGGCTTTTCGTTCAGCTCGACCCCGACGAGCGCCACCGGGCAGTATGACCGGCTGTACAACGCCATTGCCGAGGGGGACACGGACAACGCCAGCGGTGCTATGGCGAAGCTGGAAGCCATGGGCAAGGACGAAAAGACCATTGCCAGCCAGCTGAAGAACCGGCTGAAGAAATACAGCCCGGAAGTAGAGCAGGCGGCCAGGGCCCGGAACGAGGGCAAAGACAGCCAGCGCCAGGAGCTGACAAAGCAGCTTGTGCGGGAAATGTACGAGACCCTGGGCATCCGGGAGGGTGTGAAAGCTGACGCGGAGAAACGGGAAGCCGTTATTGACCTTGTGACGGGAGCAATCAACCAGAAGGCCGACAGTCTGCTGGCCGGGGACAAGGACCGGACGGTCTACTCCGACCTGACGGACGCACTGGAAACCGGAAAGCGGAAGGACGTGCAGGACGAGATCCGGCGGCTGCGGACGGCGGGCAAGGACGATGACAGCATCAAGCCAAAGATCACGGCGGCGGTGAAGGAAGAGTATCTGGCGGGCAACGACCACGACCGGGAGAAGCTGGAGAAGCTGCTGACGAGCCTGACCAAAGAGGACGGGACGGCCATGTATGAGGAAAAGAACTTTGCCCAGTGGGTGAAGGACGCGGCAAAAAAGGAGGAACAGGAAAAGAACAGCAAGGATGAGTGGGCAGGGGTGAGGTGAACCTCTCAGTCACGCTTTGCGTGACAGCTCCCCTAGTAGGGGAGCCAAGTTCACGTTGCTGCTCTTTTTGGGGGGAGCCCTGCTTAGAAGAAAGGGAGACCGTTCGGGGTGAGCGGCCTCCCTTTTGTATGTCCGGGGTAGTTGCACCCGGCGGGGCGTGATAGGATAGGGGCAGGAAGGGCGCACAAATCTGAAATGAGACCTCTGGCGAAACCGAGGAGTGCGCCCGATTGGTGAAGGGAGTGAAACTGTGAGCCAACTGGATATCAAGATCAGAAAGCTGCAGGACAACGGTTCGACGTTCCGGGCGAACATTGAGACGCTGTATCTGGGCGGTGTGCGGAGCGCCAAGGTGGACGAGCTCCGCTTTGAGCTGCCGGAAGAGTGGAAGAACTGTACCGTGACCCTGCATGTGCAGCGCCTGAGCGGCACAAAGCCGGACCCCCAGCTGCTGGACGAACAGAACAGCGCACTGGTAGACCGCCGCTGGACGCTGGAAAAAGAGGGCACCTGGATGCTGCTGGCCATCAACGACAACGGCTACATTGCCATGACCAAGCCCGGCAAGTACACCTGCTATGACACCATCGACACCGACACGACCACCGAAAACATTACGCCGAGTATCTATGAGCAGTTCGTGGCCGAGGTGACAAAGTACGCCAAGCAGGCGCTGGAGAGCATGAACGCGGCCAAGACCAGCGAGACCAACGCAAAAACATCCGAAACCAACGCGAAAGCCAGCGCGGACAAGGCGAAGGCCAGTGCCGACAGCATGGATACAAGTGTGGCCACCTGCACCACAAAGGCCAAGGAGGCCGAAGCGAGTGCGGTAAGAGCCAAGACCAGCGAGACCAACGCAAAAACGTCGGAGACCAATGCCAAGGCCAGTGAGAATGCAGCAAAGACGAGTGAGGACAACGCCAAGAGCAGTGAAACCGCCGCCAAGAGCAGCGAGACCAAGTCGGCCGCCAGCGAGGAGCGCGCCAAGACCAGTGAGACCGCCGCCAAGCGGGCCCTGCAGGACACGGAGACGGAGCACACCGCCGCCTTGCAGGACATCGCACGGGCCCGCACCACGGCCCTGAACGACGTGGCGGCCTCCACCAAAACGGCCACCGCTGCGGCAAACACTGCCACCCAGCAGGCCACCGCCGCTGCGGGGAGTGCTTCCACCGCCGTCACCAAGGCCGGTGAGGCATCCACCAGTGCGGGGGCGGCAAAGAACGATGCCGACCGGGCAGAGAAAGCCAGTACCAACGCGGCCAATGCGGCCACCGATGCCGTGAAGCAGGCCAAGGAAGCCGGAACCTTTGATGGTCAGTCGGCCTATGCGCTGGCTGTTCAGCTGGGATACACCGGAAGCGAAGCCGAATGGATCGCCAGCCTGAAAGGTGCGCAGGGCCCCAGGGGTGCTACCGGGGCTACCGGCCCGCAGGGGCCGCAAGGGCCCACCGGAGCCACTGGTCCGCAGGGGCCAACCGGTGCAACGGGAGCCAGAGGTCCCACCGGAGCTACCGGCCCGCAAGGCCCGGCGGGTGCTTCAGCGGTAGCAGCAAGCGGCAGTAACTGGGTAAGATTTTCAGACGGAACACAGATCTGCTGGGGAAATGGCTATGGTACACAGAATTTCCCTGTGGCCTTTACCAATACAAGCTACTCTTGCGTTGGTTCCTTCAGCGATGATGGTATGAAACTTTATAATTTTAGATTTATAGAAAAAACAACAACGTCTATGAACATCAGTTCAAATAATGAGAATGTCCAATGGGTCGCCTATGGCCGCTGGTGGTGAGGTGAACGTAAATGGAGATTAAAACCGGAACAAAAATCCCTAAGCCGGTCATCACGCAGGAAGAATGCGACACCTATTCTGCCGTTGTGGATGCCATCAACGCCCACAATGCAGCGGCTGCCGTGGGCGAGACCCTGTGGAGCATGGACGACCAGCCGGAGGCTTACGTTGTGGTGGAGGCCGGCACGCAGCCAGACCCTGCCGATGCACCGAAGCCGACCCCTACACTGGAAGAGCGACTTGCTACGGTGGAGAGCGCCCAGACCCAGATGGCGCAGCTGCCTGAAACACTGGCTGCTTTGCAAAAGGAAAACGAGATGCTGAAACAGTGTCTGCTTGAGATGAGCGAGACTGTCTATGCGTAAAATCACACAAAAAATCGAAAGGATGGTATTTATGATGGCTATGTTATGGGCACAGGAAATCATGTCTGCTGAGACCGTGGAGGAGGCAAAAGCTCTGTATGAGCGCTGCCCCCGCTTGCTGAAGGAGAAGGTCAAGGCGATTCTTATCAAGAGCGGCTTTGAGGAAATCACACAGTAAGGAGGACGCTATGGCTGAAATTATGGATGTCTCCCGCTGGCAGGGGAGCATCGACTGGGACGCGGTGAAGCACAGCGGCAAAATCGACGGCGTGATGATCCGGGCCATGGGCAACAAGAACGGCAAGCCCTACCTTGACCCCTATTTCGCCCGCAACTACGCCGAGTGTGCCCGGCTGGGCATCCCGGTGGGCGGCTATTACTACACCTGTGCGGTCACGCAGCGGCAGACGGAGGAGGAGCTGGCCGCCATCAAAATAGCTCTCCGGGGCAAAACGTTCCAGCTGCCCCTTGCAATCGATGTGGAGGACCCCCGCCTGCGCTCCCTGGCCCCCGCAAAGATTTCGGCCCTGGTAGCCGAAGCCGCTGCCCAACTCGAAGCGTGGGGGCTGTATGCAATGGTGTACACCTACACCAATTTCGCGGATACCGCCCTCGACATGGCAGCCATCGCTGCTTACGATCTGTGGATCGCGGACTACCGCGGCACGCGCCCCACCCGCAAGCACGGCATGTGGCAGTACACCAGCAGCGGCAGGGTGCCCGGTATCTCCGGCCCCGTAGACCTGAGCCATGCTTACAAGGACTATGCTGCCATCATCCAGCGGGCCGGGCTGACGAAAGTGAGAGGAGCATAAGTGATGAGCAAGAAGCTTTTTATCAGCCAGCCTATGAACGGCCTATCGGACGAGCAGGTGCTGCAGGAGCGTGCCGCAGTGATCGGGAAGGCAAAGGCCGTGTTTGGTGACGATGCGGTTCCTCTGGAAACGTTCTTTGAGGACTTTGGCCCCGATGCGAAGCCGCTGGATTATCTGGCACGCAGCATCGAGTTTCTGGCTAAGGCTGACGTGGCGGTTTTCGCCCCGGGCTGGGAGTACGCACGCGGCTGTCGCATTGAGCGGCAGTGTGCCGAGGAATACGGTATTCCGGTAATGGAGGTGTGAGACCGATGTGGCAATGGATCGCCCAATATTGGGCAGAGTGGGCTTTCGGTCTGCTGGGCACCGCCGTCATCGCGGTGGTCATCAAGTACAAGGCTCTGCTGGACGGCGTGCTGGCCATCCTGCATGATCGTATCTATCAGGCGTGTCAGTATTACATCAAGCAGGGCAGCATTGACACTGGTGGCCTGAAAAACCTCGAATACCTTTACAAAAGCTATCACGCACTGGGCGGCAACGGCACCGGCACAGAGCTGTACAACCGCGCCAAGGCATTACCCATCAAACAGGAGGACTGACCTATGATGAACCGAAAAATCCCCGCCGCAACCATTGCCCGCACTGTTGTGCTGGCACTGGCCCTCGTCAACCAGCTGCTGAGTGCAGCAGGCAAAAGCCCGCTGCCCATCGACAGCGCCAGCGTGGAGCAGTGGGTGACCGCTGGCCTGACCACCGCTGCCGCCATCTGGGCATGGTGGGAGAACAACAGCTTTACTCCCGAGGCCATCCACGCAGATGAGCTGCTGGATCAGATGCAGGGAAAAATCAAGTAAGATCCAATTACCGTACATAGCAGCAGCCCCGGGGAGCCTGATGGTTCCTCGGGGCTGAGTTTGTGTTTTCGACTTCTTTCGACAAAAGGCGTAGCATGATGGGCGAAAGGATGTGTTAGAATGACTGATACACAATTTGACCACTTGCTACGCCCTCTGGGTATCATTCGCACAAAGAATGATTATTATACTCTCCGGCAGTGTATGACGCTGATTTGCACCAGGCCTGACCGGTTGCGAGCCTTGCAGAAGGAAGTTTATCTGCCTGTGGCGGAAGCTTCTGGTTATGCTTGGAGGGCTGTTGAGAGCGCTGTTCGCAGGACGGCAAAGCTGGCATGGAAAACTGACCTGGAAAAAGTGCAGGTGTTGGCGGGATACCCGCTGGATCATCGGCCAACGGCGGGACAGTTTTTGGAGATGCTGTATAATGCAGCAGATACTATGTACGAGAAAAAGTAAGATTTGAAAGAAGTATGTAGAAAGAATTGGGGGTGGCGTAAAGGGAAAAATTGTTCGAGTGAGAATGTGTCAGGTGGACCAGATGATTCCCAGTCGAACAATTGTTCGGCTGGGAATTTTTTTGTTTTTCGGAAGCAGACGCTTCGGAAAGATTAAAATAAATAAGCATTTCCGTGTCTGTGATCTCGATGCGATTTACAAAGGTATCAATGATCCTGCGGTTATAATCCTCGGTACGTTCGTTGGGAGAGATAAGGAACTGCTCCAATAGGAAGAGGATGCGCTCACGATCCAGAACGGGTGGATGAACTTCTTTCAGGGATTCTAATTGATAGTTGAGGGTGCTTTCCTGCTGCTCCAAGTCAGCAAGGCGGGCGGACAGACGAGAGCTGGCAGTACCGTTTTCAATGGATTCAATGATATTGTTGATTTTTCGGCGCACATCAGCCAGGTTTTGCTCTAACATTGCACGCTCTGGATCGGGCTGGTTGACATCTGCCTGCTGTGCAGCGGCAATAGCGTCGGCCAGATCTTCAAGAGTGTCTGGACGAAGGATATTTTCACAGATGGCATTGACCACAAGATTCTCGGCAACATCTTTTGGGATGTTTTTCTTTTTGCAGGTACCGCCATCAGCTTTATTCCCGCAAGCATAGTAATAGTAAACATCGTTGCGGCAGTTGTGGCCGGAGATGCCCCGCATCAGACTGTGGCAGCAACCGCAGAAAAGCTTGCCAGAGAGCAAGTAATCAGCATGGGAACTATGTGGTGCACGGTGCTGTTTATTGAGCGTGAGCATTTTCTGCGCCCTCTTCCATAAATCATCGTCGACGATGGCGGGGATTGCCCCATCAATACGGACATCGTAGGCTTTGCAGATATAGACACCATGATAGGCTTCATTCTGGATGATGCGAGGAATGCTGCATTTGTTGAAAGAATTGCCCTTACTGGTACGGAGCCCGGCAGCGTTCAGCTGATCCACGATGGAAGCGCTGCTCTCTCCGGCCGCATAATGCTCAAAGATGAACCGGATAGTGGGGGCATTTTTCTCGTCAATAATAAAACGCTTGTGTTCATCTGTGGTAAGCCCCAGGGGGCGGTTAGGATTGATTGCCTTCCCCTTGAGTGCGGATTCCCGCATACCACGCCGCATCTTTTGAGCCAGCTCAGCGGAATAGTATTCGGCCAGGGATTCCATCAGACCTTCCAAAATAATGCCCTCTGGTCCTTCCACAGAGCTTTCGGCTGCATAAAGAATACGAACTCCGTTATCTCGCAGCTTCTTTTTGTAGACCGCACTATCATAGCGATTGCGGGCAAAACGGTCAGTTTTCCAGCAGATCACGAGATCGAACAGATGTTTGCTGCTATCTGCGATCATCTGCTGAAAAGCCAGCCTGGATTCAACACCACGGCCCGAAATGTGCCGGTCAATGTATTCATGCACGATTGTCAAGCCATGCTGCCGGGCGTAGGCTTCGCAGTCCCGGCGCTGGCCCTCGATGCTCTGCTCGGTCTGCTGGGAACCGCCGCTGTAACGGTAGTAGGCAACCAGACGGTTCCCGGGAGACACTTTCTTTCTTCTTGCCATGATTGCTCCTTGTGCGCTGAGCAGGATCATGGTACAATGAACTTGCTCAGCAGGCGTGTTTTCTTATCCTATGATTATTCTCCGACAGACAGATTCCCCATCTGGCCCCGGCGGCTCTATCGTACAGAGCTGCCGGGGATTCTTTTTGCAATAAAAACGACCCCACCATGGTACGCATCGTTGAGAGGCGCGGCGGGGTCTGCAGCACGATTTTAATTGGTATGTTCTGAGGAGTCTGCCCCCAACTGCGCCCTTAGAAGCTCCATCATATTTACCATGGGAAGTATGATCTTACCGTTATTCAGGACGGTGGTAGAAATTGTTTCGATTTTACCCCGGGCGATACTATAGAGAGCGGTTGAACCATTCAGCCACAAGGATGCGGTGAAATCTTCATCTTTTGTGGATGCAGAAGTGCAAAACTCGCCGATCAATACGATATGATATTCCAGCTTGGCATCGGTGTTGTCCGGAATAGAATAACTTCCATCAAGGGTCAAACGAACCTTGCCCAGCTTTTCTGTTTCATCATCAGAAAGTGAAAGCTTGCTCACTGCCACCTTTACGTCTGTTTTCAAAACAGCATCATCGCCAATATCAAGCAAGTTGTTTGTAATGGTGCATTCTGTAATGAAACTGTTTTTATATTGGATGTTGGCCGAAAATTCATTGACATTCACGATGCGATCCCTCCCGGTGCCACTTTCTTGAAATCAATACGGAGCGCGTTTGAGAACTCGGTTTCCTCAGAAACAACGGTATGAATACTTTGCGAACGCACAGGAAAAAGCTGAACAGAGACAGATACTTCATCAAAAGTTAAGGGACACTGTACAGAAAGCTTGAGCGCATTTGCGATTTCCACTAAGGTGTCGATGGTGTAATTGCATTCGCCGCTTTCCCAGCGGGATACGAGGCTTTGTTTTACACCCATTTTTTCGGCAAGCTCTTTCTGGGACAAATTGAGCTGCTTGCGCGCCTCCCGGATGATCTGACTGAGTTCAATGTGAAGCGCGGTCTTAGCTGTTTCTACAACAGACATGCTCTGGGTCAGAGCTTCCACCAGATCAGTCAACGTTGCTTTGCAGGACATGTTCATCTCTCCTTTAACAATTCTTCTAAACGCTGCCTTGCGATTGGAGTATATGCTGAATAACTGGTTTTCTTTTTGCCTGCCCGTTCATAGAAAGCAGCCAATAAGTAAAGGTGCCCCTCCTGATAAACGAACAGGATCCGAACGTTGGATGACGTAAATGGAAAACGCATCGAACAGAGCGGAGCTTCTCCGGCGAGGTGCTCCATGGGAGCTCCTTTCCCTTTGATCGCATCATCTCCGTATGAGTTCAGATTGAAAAGATACTCTTCCAGCTTTGACAGGAACTGACCTTCGACACCTGCGCCTTTCAGGACTGCAAGCAGCTCACTGATCACGGCGGAATGCAAGGTTATCATACTCTCGTATTTTGAAAACAGTTCAATCAACAACCGCAAAAATCGATCTTTGTTCAGAAAAATCACTTCCTCCAATATGAATTATATCACTTAAAAGTTATATTTTCAATAGAACGCTCCACAAAAACGTGAAAAGCCCCGCCATGGTACGCATGGATGCTCATCCCCCCACCGGCTGAGCCCGGCGGGGGATTGTTTTGCCCCGCTGGTGTTTGCCCCACTGGCGGGGTTATTTATTTGTATTGGTAAGGCCTTCGCGCAGTGCAGCAGCATCTCCGATTGTCCAACGGGAAATGTCCTTGGGTTTTCGATTCAGGCCATCATTATAACCTTGTTCGTAGCCGTTTTTCTTACCCTTGCGGTAGCCTTCGCTGAAACCTTCCTTTGTGCCGAAATTGTATCCGTTATCATAGCCGGAGGATTTGGCATCTCTTTGCATTCTTTCGATATAAGGAGAAGACGGTGTATAGTGAGGTACAAAATATCCTTCGCCAACGCAAAGGCCCGCAAAAAATAGAGAGATGGCAATAATAGTAAGGGAAATAAATAAAAGTCGGAAGTGTTGTTGCTGCTTTTTCAGTTGCCGACTGAATGAATTAGCTTGCTGATTCCAATAAATAGAATCATGTCCGTCACAATCGGAAGAATTATAAGCAGTCATTAACCGGGTATTTAATGATCGAATTTCACGATGAAGGTTGCCATTCTCTTGACATTCGTTATCATAGAAATGGGCCCATTCCTCCGCAGTGGAACCCTTATAGCGAACGGGATTTTGTACATTTCCCTTGAGCTCTTCTAGTGAAAGTTGAGTGTATCTATTCTGGGCCTCAGTACAAGCATTGTACCAATATTCCGCAGTTTGTCCGGCATATGTATCAGTTATAATTTTAGGAAGAGAGTGATTTTTGACTAACTGAGAAAAATACTGTTTATACCAGTATTCAGCATTATGGCCTTCGTAGAGTTCAGGCTCTGGGGGAGCTTTTTGTCGCAAGTATTCGACTTCGGTGCGAAGATCTGCGATTTTAGACTGGTAGAGTGAGCAACTTTTTTCAAGCCCAAGATACTTTTCCCGCCACTCGATGGAACTTGAATCGTCCGGCATCCGGGTCTGCGTTTGCAGTTCAAAATAACGGTCTGCCCAGTATTTGGCACCATGGCCGAGATAGGATGAACTGGACATAATATGCCTCCATATACAATGCAACCGCTTTGGGTAGCCAAGGCGGTTATTTTTTATGCTTCCTTTGCAGCCACGCCATGCGCAGCAGCTTTTTTATAACGTCCGGTGAGAACCAGATCCTCTACATAGTCCAGCGCTTTGACCTGGCCCTCTTCGTTGAGCTGATCAAAGGCATCCAGTAACGAAACCTGAATGGGAGTAAGAGTGCGTGTGAGTGGTAACTCATCAGAAGAAAAATCGTCCTGATAGAGAAAATTGGGTTCAACATGTAAAATGTCAAAAATCTTAACAAGTACATCCCATTTGGGACTGCTGACCCCATTTTCGTAATTGCCGATAGCGCTTTTGGTTACGCCGAGCTTATCAGCAAGTGCCTGCTGCGTAAGACCGGCCTGTTCACGAGCTTGTCGCAAACGGAAGGAAAAAGACACAATAACCACCTCCAAACTCACTTACTAACGCAAGTATAAAGAACGTATCTTCAAAAGTCAAGATTAAAGTACAAGAAAATTGTACAAAAACTGTTGACAGAACAAGATTCTTGTGTTATTATAAAAATGTCCAAGAAACTTGTACACGAAAGGAGAGCCACAAGATGGATGTGACGGACATGATTTACAAGGTCATTGATGAAAAGTGCATGAAGCAATCAGCAGTTGCGCGTGCAGCTGGATATGAGCCAAAGGTTTTTAACGCAATGCTTCGCGGCCGGAAGCGCATGACATCGGACGATGTTGTTCCGAATAAGATAAAAATATTCTGAAAGAGGGTTGACTTTTACCTTTAATGGATGTACAATCAAGCTGTAAATTACCGTTAAAGGTAAAATCGAAATGAAACGGAGGATTTGCAATGGACAATTTGAAAGCTGAGATGCAACGGAACGGCCTAACGGTAAAAGACATTATGAGCACGATTGGATGCTCAGAGAAAACCGCCCGGAACAAGATCAACGGGGAGACGGATTTTACATATCCGGAAGCTGAAAAGGTTCGGAACGTCCTTTTCCCAGGGCTGAGGATGGAATATCTCTTTTGCCAGCGCCGTACCCAGCCCACAGACCCGAAAAAGAGCGCATGAAAAAGCCCCGGCGGGGAGCCGGGGGAAATGGAGAAATTATGAAGTACGAAGAAATTATGGCGTGCATCCAGGATATCAACGGCCCTTGGAGCAACGCGGCCTGCATGGGCTACTGCCTGATCGCAATGCGCCGGGCGGGGCTGAGGCCTACGGTACAGCGCCGGGTGCTGCTGGCGCTGGAAGGGGTGTTCGACGATGTGAGTGTGGAGGAGGCCGAGAAGGCCGGATATGCCAATAAGGAGGAGTAAGGAGTGGACCGTTATATGATCGTGATCCCGGCGAAGAACCGGGCATTCAACATGAAGTGTGATGATGGTGACAGCATGAAGCTGGAGACCCTGCAGAAGCTGGTGGGCGGGCCGATCGAGCCGGTGCCCGCCTTGCTGAGCGCCGAGTGGGCGCGGGAGAAGGACGTGGACGGCATTCTGCTGCTGGTGAACGAGGAAGGGCTGATGAAGGAGCGCCCCCTGACGAACCAGCGCGCCAGTGAGATGACGGCGGCAGAGCTGGTGGGCCCGGCGATTGTGGCTGCAAAGCGCGGCGAGGAGCTGATCGGCTTTGCAAAGCCTGTGGTGGACACCATTTGTGCCGAATGGCTGTGAGGTGCTGCCATGGGCCGAAAGCAGAAACTGCCCTTTGAGCACTGGCAAATTATTGAATTGCTGCACATCACACAGGATTTTTACTCAAAACCGGAGAATGAGGCTGCATTTCAGGAATGGAAGGCGGCCAGAGATGCGAGAAAAGCAAAAAGGCCCGCCGGTGCTGGAACACCGACGAGCCAACCAGGGTGATGGTTTGACAACACATCACCAGAAGTTTAACACAGAGTTGGAGGATTTGCAAATGAAAAAGAAGATCACGGGCAGCGTGCTGAGCGCCGGTGCCATTGTGCTGGGACTGGCTGCAGCAGGCTGCGGCGGGGCCATTGAGAACGCGGCCAACGGCTGGGCAATGCTGGGCTACACGCTGCTGGCCATCGTGCTGGGGTGTGCAGCCCTGGCGCTGGCCGGGCTGGGCCTGGTGGCAGAGCAGCGGAAGGAGCCGCAGAAGATCCACAAGGTGCCGGAGAACACGGTGAAGAAAGCTGTCTGCGGCAGAAAGGCGGGGTAAGGATGAAAATCACGATTTACAGATGGAAACGATGGTGGTCTGAGCATTGAGGATGGTGAGAGTGCAGCGGATATTACACGGGTGATAATGCAGTCTGCAGTAAGTTTTGTTGTCAGCAGCGTGCCCAGTGACCTGAACAACACCCAGAAAGAGGAGATTGTTCTGAACTTTGCAAAGGCCGCTGAACTGGAAATGCGGTTGGCACTGAGCCGTAACCCGGTGACAGGCCGTTTTGAGGATAAAGAAGCTGCTTTTATGGAAGAGCTGATAAAACGGGCGATGGAGGCCAAGCAGAAATGACGCTGGAAGAGTACAAGAACATTTTGATTGCCGGGACACCGAGTGATCGGGCGCGGGCCATTGCCGAGGCCGGGAACGACAGGAGCCTGACCGACGAGGAGTTCCACGAGCTGACGGCCATGATCAAGGGCGTTGTGCGGCCCGCCCGGCGGAAGATGACCCCGGACGAGGCGAAGTTGTGGGCAGAGATCAGCCTGGTGAACACCCGGCTGAAGAATGCCATGAACGATGCGGCCTTTGCCGTGCGTGCCCTGCCGGGAGACCTGCAGGAGGATGCGATCAATGTGCTGAGCCACACGCTGAGCGGGATGATGAGCAGTCTGGCTGCCCTGATGGCCGAGACCGGGGAACCCTGATGGATAAGACCCAGTGTGTACATGTATTTGAGATCACCCGGAGCCGGTGCCTGACCTGTGCAGGCCGGAACCGGGCGTGCGGGGAATATGAAGAACGGAGAAATTGCCATGAAAACAAAGATGAGCCTTTCGGCAGAGATGGACCTGACCCAGGACAGCGTGGTGCAGCTGACCTGCTGGTGCGGGCAGATCGCCTTACATGAGCTGTGGGGGCTGGGCCGCACCCGGCTTGACCGGATCACCAGACGGAAGGAGCTGCTGGACCGCCTGAAGGGCACGGAGGTGAAAGTGTGACCACCTATATCTGCAAATGCGGACGGCGAGTGAAGAAATCCACCGATGCCAGTACCACTGGAAACCGCCTATCTGGTTACGCACCCGGCCATGAGTGCTGGGGATGCCCCTATGCCATGCCATACGGAGACTTTCAATGGGATGAAAGTGCTAGAACTGTCAGCCGGGAGACTCGGGGCTACGAGTGCCGGATGAGCAAGACCCTCACTTATGCGTCAGAGTTTGCTGGCTCTATCAAGGATAAATGCACCTGTCGAGTGCATAGTCTGGACTTCGACTTTCTGTCTCAGGTCTCTGCATGGATCAAAGACACTTATCCAGACAGAGAGATTTTCGGCTCATTCTCCAAAGATATTCGTGCATCGGACTATGGGTCTGACGGGCGCTATTGCCTGACAATCACATGCACTCAGAATCTGAAAGGTGTTGCCGCAAAAAGAGAGCTGTTTGGTCAGTTTTTCAATCTGGATGGAAGCCGCAAGGACATGACACCGCAGCAGGAAATGGAAAAGATTCTTGCCGACATCAAAAAAGCAAAGGAGATTTTCTCATGTGTATCGGCCCCGAGTGTGGATGCTGCTGCGACTACGGCAGAGAATGCTGTCCCGACTGCCACGATGGCAACGCCGACCACCTCGGAGAACGGGGCGGATGCAAACGCATCGACCCCCGCGACATCCCTGCAGAGCTGCGAATCGGCCCCTGCCGCATCGGCGGGCGGTTCTTCTGTGCCGATTCCTTCGGCACCCAGTTTTGACTTTGGCGCAGACGAGCAGACCAACGCCCTGCTTTTGCAGGATGCCCAGACCTTTATCACTGGCAACATGGCCCGAATTATGGCAGCCAAGCACGCCCACGACCTGACAGCCAACCACTACAAAGGTAGCTGGGGCAAGTGGTGCGCTGCTGTGGGTATCAGTCGGGATACGGGCGACCGAATGGTCAGTGTTGCCGCACAGTGCGGCAACATCCAGATAGAGGGCAAGTCCATTCTGGACGTGCAGCCCCTGAAGCTGTTGTATGCCGCTGCCAAGCCCTCCACCCCAACACAGGTGAGACAGGCGGTGTTCTCCGGGGATATCACCTCCTACAAGGAGTACCAGGAGCTGCTGGCCCAGATCAAAGCCGAGAAAGACCGCGCCGATGCTGCCGAGACCCGTGAGGAAGAGGCCCGGAAAGCTGCACACGAGTACCACGAAAAGTACGAGGAAGCCGCTGCCATGCGGGCAACGCTGCTGGATCAGCAGGGTGCCTACATTGCCGATATTGACGGCCTGAAAAAACAGAACACCAAGCTCAAGCAGATCTACCGCGATGAATACGAGAGCCGCATTGCGGCCAACCTCCAGCGCCAGAAGGCCGAAGGTGAGCGCGACAGGGCCGAAGAGAAAGCAAAAAATGCCGAAGACGCTTTGAAAAAGCAGCCCATCACTGCGGTGGTGGACAAGGAAGAGGTGGAGCGTCAGGCCAGAAAGCTTTTTGCCGATATGGCAGATGAAGAAGTGGACCGCCGGGCACACCAGCAGGCATACAGCATTGCGGCCGACATGACGGAAGAGCTGAAGGCCGACAAGGCCAGGCTGCAGAAGAACATGGACGAGCTGAAGCAGCAGCTTGCCGAGGCGCAGGCTGTGGTTCCGGCTGATCTGGTCGCCGATAAGGAGACCGCCGACAGCTGTTACCTGAACATTGATGGCATCTGGGGCATGGCCCTGCCCTCGTTCCAGCGGCTCGTCGGTACCGGCGAGGACTTCAACCGCGCCGCGGGCAACCTGCTCCAGCTGTGTGACCACATCCACGAAGAGCTGGTCAAAATGACCATCGCCAACGATAAGGAGACACTGTATGACTAACGAACTGACTGTCCGGGTGGAGCACCCAGTGTGTACATGTATTTGAGATCACCCGGAGCCGGTGCCTGGCATGTGCAGGCCGGAACCGGGCGTGCGGGGAATATGAAGAACGGAGAAACTATGAAAAACGATGCAAGAAAGATGGCACTGGAGAACCAGATCGAGCTGGCACAGCAGAATGCGATTGACTTCACCCATGCCTGCATGACCATTGCGCTGCATGATGTGTTCGGCGTAGGCAAAGACCGGCTGGACAAGGTGACCCAGCGGAAGGATGAAATCAATGGGGAGCTGATGCGGCGGATGGCCATACCTGAAAAGAATCAGAAGGCCCAGCTGAACGAGGCCGAAAAATGGCTGGTGGGGTTGCTGCCAGAGGGTGTGGTGAGCGTATTTCGTGTCCCGGTGATAAAAGGTGTGCCCCGGAAGCGGCGGGAAGTTCAGCTGAAGATGGCCATTGACAGGGCGGCCACGCTGGAATGGCGGGGTTATGCTACCGCCTGCGCCCAAGTGCTGGGCTTTGGCCCCCGGCGGCTGGAAAAACTGCGGCAGGAAACAATTGCGAATTTTGGCCAGCTGAACGAGTGGGTGGAAACCGACGGCGTGGATGTGGCCATGGAAATGCTGTGCCGCTGCGCCCGGGACGCTTACAAGACCGAGGTAGAAGTGCTGGATGTGCCGGACGAGGCTGTATTGGAAAAACAGCGGAGGGAAACGGCGGAGACGATACGTCAGCTGCAAGTGCAGGCGGTACAGCGGGAAGTGAGCCGCAAACGGGTGCCTTGTGTGCTGCCGCTTTCGGAAGCCGAGGTGCAGCGGCGTGTGGAAGCGGTAACTTCATCGGTGCACAGCTCCCCTGAAATGAGCACCGTACTTAGTAGAAGGAGAATCTGAGATGCAGAGTGGATGCAGATGGGTATACACCCTGATGGACTGGGACACCGGCGAGGTGGTGGCCAAGGGCACCAGCGTGGAGCTGGTGGAGCAGGGATATTTTCCCGATGTGAACAAGCTGAGCAGTGTTTGGAATAATCTGGAAAAATGCAAGAACCCCAGCCCGAAGAACTACCGGTGGAAGATGGAGCGGAAGAGCACCAAGGACGACCGGGTGGAGAGGGCCCGGGCAGAAGGCCTGAGCGCGGACGAGCGGGCCGAGACCCGGATGGTGCGGGTGTACAGCTGCTACGGTGCGGACGGCACCCTGCTGGGCAAGGGCACGGCGGCAGAGCTGAAGGACAAGGGATTGTTTGGCAGCGAGGGCACAGTGCACGAGTGCTACCGCAAGCGGGGCGGCGTGTACAAGCCCGGCGGCGTTACGCGGATGGAGATGGAGCTGTGCCAGAAACGGATCCGGCACCCCATGAAGCTGCTGAATCAGCCAGCAAAGGTGAAGCGCAAGCCCATTGGCGGCGTGATCGACCCCAGCGACCTGGCCTACGACGTGCACGACCTGATGATCTACAACGAGAAGGCCCGGAAAATTGGAAAGCCGGAACTGACCTACGGCTACTGGGCGGAAAAAGGAAAGCCCGCCACGCCTTAAACACATGAGTCTATTATGAAGAGCAACGGATACGATGGACCTGACACGTCCACCGTATCCGTTACGTTTCATAATACCTTTATAAAGAAAGAGGGGGAAGGGCCCTCTTTGGGGAGCTAGTATACCCGTTATTTCTGTGACGGTGGGGTCACGGGAAAGAGAATATCAGCAGAAAGTGAAAGCCAGCAGGAGGGCACCGGGATGCGGAATACCTACACCAGAGAGAAGAGAACCCTGTGTGGGGAGAGTTACATGGAGGTAGACCTGTATGCCATTACCCCGGAGGAACACCAGGCCAAGCGCAGGAAGAAGTGCAGGCCCAGCAGTGAACGGCAGAAGCGGCGGAATGCCCAGCACGCCCATCGGCGGAGGGTGCAGAAATCAAACGCCAATTTCACGGTGTTGGGGTTCTACCTGACCCTGACCTATGCGGAAGAATACCTGCCGGAAAGCATGGAACAAGCCGAAAAAGACCTGCGGAACTACATACGCCGACTAAAAACGGCAATTTTAGCTGCCTTTGGCCCGGGCTTTGCCCTGCGATACATGGGGTTGACCGGCTGCGGACGAAAAAGCGAACGCTACCACCATCACCTGCTGATCGAGTGCCCAGGGCTGACCATGCGACAGAATGCAGACTTTCGGCAGCTGCTCGAGGACAAATGGTCCGCACGCCAACCGGACGGCAGCTATGAGCTTTTGGGTACAGCTAACGCTGATCGGCTGAACCTGCAGAACCGGCTGGATGACCTGATCACCTACTTCGAGAAGCACGGGCAGTTGCGCTGGTACGAGAGCAGAAGCCTGATCCAGCCGGTGGAGCTGGTACCCAATGACACCAGATGGAGCCGGAAGCAGCTACGCAAAGGCTGCACGGACTGCAAGGACAGTGCATATTGGTGGGAGCAGAAATACCCGGGCTGGAAATTCGTGCGCTGCGTGGTACCGGAACCGGAGAGCCCCGGATGCGAGAAAGAGGGCTGGGATGCGGATGACCTGCGGTGCTATGTGGTGATGGTGAAGCAGAAGGTGGGACATGCCTTTGCGAAAGTTCGCACCTGACAGATAAAACACCGGTATTTTGTGCGTTATACCCATGCGAAAAGAAGGTGGGGCGGTGACAAAAGAGCAGAAGAAAGCGACCCGGCAGGCTCTGCGCCGATATGGCGAAGGGTCTGTTTGTGCTGCCTGGGCGCAGGTGATCGGGGCGGTGCTGGCCTGGTACGACCGCAATGACCCGGTATGCGCCCAGCTGCTGCGGCTGCGCTACCTGCAAGGTCTGCCCGAGGAAAAGGTGATCGCCCGGCTGTATGTGGGGCGGACGACCTACTACACCAAAGAGCTGGAAGCCCTGAGCACCGTGGCAGTGTGTGCAGCGGATGCGGGGCTGCTGCCCGGCGGGCAAATGTCCGGGGTATTTTGAGCGGGCGAGACGTGATAGGCTATTTGCAAAGGCAGGTGAGAGAGCATGGCGAAGCGGCGGGCGTATTGCAAGAATACCGTGAAGGGAAAACAGCGGGGAAAGAAATACCAGGCGGCGTTCCGGGCCGAGGTGGTGATGGCCATGCTGGGCTCCAACTCCATCTGCGCTGTGGCGAAGAAGTACGGCGTGCCGGAGAGCACCATCCGCAGCTGGATGAGCGAGGAGGCAGGCCGCAGTGATGCCTTTGCAAAGGCCCGGCAGGAAGCCGCGCGGGAGATCGCCATCCGGGCAAGCCTGGGCGTGCGGGCACAGGTGACCTTTTTGCAGGGCAGGGCCGCTGAGAGCCAGCGGGCGGCGCAGATCACGGAGAGGCTGCACCGGCGTTTGGACGAGGACACCCGGGCCCGGGACTTTGCCGTGGGCACCCTGCTGAAGGACGACCCGGAGGAGCTGGCGGATGCCACCGAGACCGGCCTTGTGGTGTATGCAAGCCCGGGCAGCTACGACAGGCAGCTGGATGACACGGAACGCAGGCGGCTGAACGCCGAACTGGAACGGTACGAGGGCCGGGTGATGAGCGACAAGAACGCGGCCGGTGTGGCCAAGGTGCTGATGGAAGTGGCCGAAAAGGCTGCTGCCATGGCCCCGGCGGAGACCACCGACAGCGTGAGCGGCCCGCCGATGGTGGAGATCGCGGCAGCCAGTGAGACGGACGGCCAGCAGGAGGTGGAAGTGGATGGCGGCACAGAGGATGCGTGACGGCAGACCGGTGATCTGGTCACCGCAGCCTGCCCAGGCACGGTTCATGCAGCGCACCGAGAACGAAGTGCTGTATGGCGGGGCCGCAGGCGGCGGAAAGAGCGACGCGCTGGTGATCGAGGCCCTGAGGCAGGTGGAGATCCCACACTATCGGGGGCTCATCATCCGAAAGACGTTTCCCCAGCTGCGGGAGCTCATTGACAAGACCATGCGGTATTACAAGCCGGTTTTCCCAAAAGCCCGGTACAACAGCAGCACCCACTGCTGGACCTTTCCAAGCGGTGCAAAGATCTATTTTGGCAGCCTGAACCACGCCCAGGACAAGTACAACTATCAGGGCCAGGCCTACGACTTTATCGGCTTTGACGAGCTGACCCATTTCACCTGGGAAGAGTACAGCTACCTGCTGAGCCGAAACCGACCCAACGGCCCCGATACCCGGGTCTACACCCGGGCCACGGCCAACCCCGGCGGCATCGGCCACGGATGGGTGAAGGCAAGGTTCGTCAGCCCGGCCCCGCCCGGCACCCGGATGGTGCAGATGGTAAAGGCCAGGGCCCCGGACGGACGGGAGATCGTGCAGCGGCGGACCCGCATCTTTATCCCAAGCACCGTGTTTGACAACGCGGCCCTGCTGGAAAATGACCCGGGATACCTGGGCACGCTGGCTGCGCTGCCGGAAGCGGAGAAGAAAGCCCTGCTCTACGGCGACTGGGACAGCTTTACCGGGCAGGTGTTCACCGAGTGGAGAAACGACCCGGCCCACTACGACGACCAGCGGTGGACACATGTGATCCGCCCATTCCGCATCCCGGGACACTGGAAGATCTGGCGGGGGTACGATTTCGGCTACTCGAAGCCCTTTTCCGTGGGGTGGTACGCGGCGGATGAGGAGGGCAGGCTTTACCGCATCCGGGAGCTGTACGGCTGCACCGGGACCCCCAACGAGGGCATCAAAGCAGACCCTGTGAAGCAGGCAAGGATGATCCGGGAAGCAGAAGAGAACGACCCCATGCTCCGGGGCCGCACCATTCTGGGCGTGGCCGATCCGGCCATCTTCAACGAGAGCCAGGGCGAGAGCATTGCTGCCATGCAGGAAAAAAGCCCGAACTTTCTCCATTGGGCTCCCGGCGACCACACCCGGCTTGCGGGCAAGATGCAGTTCCACTACCGGCTGGCGTTCCAGGCGGACGGGCGGCCCATGCTGCAGGTGTTCAACACCTGCAAGCACTTTATCCGCACCATCCCGAACCTGGTATACAGCGAGAGCAACGTGGAGGACATTGACACCGACCAAGAGGATCACATCTACGACGAGTGCCGGTATGTGCTGATGGAGAATCCTCTCAGCCCGCCCCGGACAGAGCCGGTGCAGCCCATGCCGGATGACCCGCTGGAGCTGGGGAAGAAAGCGAGGTTTTTTAGAGTATGACCGACGTGATCGGCACAGAGCAGGTGGCGAAGGCCACGGCGCTGTTACAGAGATACAAGACCGGCAAGGCGGCGCTGGACAAGCGGATCGTGGACAACGAGCTGTGGTTCCGGATGCAGCACTGGGCCAACTACAAAAACGAGATGATGGAGGGCAAGCCCAAACCTTCCAGCGGGTGGCTGTTCAACAGCATTGCCAACAAGCACGCGGATGCCATGGACAACTACCCGGAACCCAACGTGCTGCCCCGGGCAGCGGACGACGAACAGACCGCCAAGGTGCTTTCCAAGATCCTGCCGGTGCTGCTGGAACAGGCAGAATACGAGCAGGTGTACAGCGACACCTGGTGGCGCAAGCTCAAGCAGGGCACCGGCGTGAAGGGCATCTTCTGGGACCCGGGCCTGCGGAACGGCGTGGGGGACATCTCCATCAAGAGCATGGATCTGCTGATGATGTACTGGGAGCCCGGCGTGATGGACATCCAGGACAGCCCCAACCTGTTCAGCCTGGCGGTGGCCGACAACGAACAGCTGAAGGCCCAGTACCCCCAGCTGGAAGGCCACACCGGCAGCACGCTGGAAGTGGCAAAGTACATCCACGACCAGAGCATTGACACCTCGGACAAGAGCGTGGTGGTGGACTGGTACTACAAAAAGGCCCGGGAGGACGGCCCGCCTCTGCTGCACTACTGCAAGTTCTGCAACGGCGTGGTGCTCTACGCCAGCGAGAACGACCCGGCCCTTGCTGACCGGGGATTCTACGACCACGGCAAGTACCCCTTTGTGTTCGACACCCTGTTTGTGGAAGAGGACAGCCCGGCGGGCTTTGGGTACATCGATGTGATGAAGGACACCCAGACCGCCATTGACGAGATGAACGCGGCCATGGACGAGAACGTGAAGCTTTCGGCCAAGGCGCGGTACATAATCCAGGACGGGGCGGGCATCAACGAGAAGGAGCTGGCCGATTTCGGCAAGGACATCGTCCACGCGGCGGGGCGGGTGACGGACGAGACCCTGCGGCCCTTACAGACAGCGGGGCTGGCGGGCAACCTGATCACCTACCGGGACGCGAGAGTGGCGGAGCTGAAGGAGATCAGCGGTAACCGGGATGTTTCCCAGGGCGGCACCACCAGCGGCCTGACTGCGGCTTCTGCCATTGCGGCCCTGCAGGAGGCGGGCTCGAAGCTCTCCCGGGATATGCTGAAAAGCGCTTACAGGGCCTTTGCAAAGGAATGCTATTTTATCATCGACCTGATGCGGCAGTTCTACGACGAGAGCCGGGTCTACCGCATTACCGGCGACAGCGGCCAGCCGGAGTATGTGCAGTTCTCCGGGGCAATGCTGCAGCCCCAGCCGGGTAGCATGATCGGCGGGGTGGAGCTGGGAAGCCACGAACCGGTGTTTGACATTACGGTATCGGCTGCCAAGAAGAGCACCTTCAGCCGCCTTTCCCAGAACGAGACGGCAAAGGAGTGCTACCAGATGGGGCTGTTTGCCCCGGCCAACGCTGACGCGGCGCTGGCGGTGCTGGACATGATGGACTTTGAGGGCATCGAAAAGGTGCGGGAACGGGTGCAGCAGAACGGCACCCTGTACAACCAGCTGCAGCAGGCCATGGAGCAGCTGCAGAAGCTGAGCGCCATCATTGACCAGCAGAACGGCACCAACATGAGCGCCATGGCCGGGGCCGCTGCACAGGCGGCCGGAACCACGGGCGGCGGCAGCGGCGGACAGACCACCGCAAAGACGGCGACCAACGGCCTGG
>ERZ859967.199-NODE-199-length-33004-cov-7.165984_pt1 | contig 33004 bp, 28 predicted proteins | sample MGYA00510115_ERZ859967 | MGnify/ENA primary metagenome ERZ859967 (study PRJEB30046, sample SAMN00715171) | human gut metagenome | study: EMG produced TPA metagenomics assembly of the A metagenome-wide association study of gut microbiota in type 2...
AGTCCGGTGTATCAACCCTCTGACATCCGCAAGAACGCCGCCGAGGGCAAGATCAGCGGAATGCTCACCATCGAAGAGGGCGGCTGCTGCAAGGGCAGCCTGGGCGTGCTGCGCCGGATGTATGAGCTGGGCGTGCGCATGATGACCCTGACCTGGAACCACGACAACGAGCTGGCCGCCCCGCAGGCAAACCCCGGCGGGCCGCTGGCGGCTCAGACCCAGCGCGGCCTGACCGAGACGGGCTTTGCCTTTCTGGCCGAGATGGAGCGCCTGCACATGATCGTGGACGTGAGCCATCTTTCTGACCGGGGCTTCTGGGACATCGTGGAACACGGCACCCGCCCCTTTGCGGCCAGCCACTCCAATTGCCGCGCCCTGTGCCCCCACACCCGCAACCTGACGGACGCGATGATCCGCGCCCTGGCCGAAAAAGGCGGCATCGCGGGGCTGAACTACTATGCTGCTTTCCTGGACACCGATCCCGCTCACCCGGAAGCCTGCCGCAGCACGGTGGAGCGCATCGCAGAGCACGCGGCCCACTACAAGCAGGTGGGCGGCATCGGGGTGCTGGCCCTGGGCAGCGACTTTGACGGCATCGACGGCCACCACCAGCTGGAGACAGCGGCGGGCATGCCGCTGCTGGCCGATGCCTTGCGCAAGGCCGGCTTTACCGAGGACGAGGTGGAGCGCATCTTCTGGCGCAATGCCCGGGATTTCTTTGAGCACAACCTGTAAAACAGACGGGAGCGTACCGCAATGGACAAGAACATGACACTGGAAAAGCGCATCGACGCCGAACTGTATTCCTATCAGGGCAGGATGAGCGTTTTTGTGGACGACCTGCAGGGCCACACCGTGGAGCGCGGGGCTGACGAGGAATTTGAGACGGCCTCGGTCATCAAGGCCTTTCTGCTGGCGGCGCTCTACCTGCAGGCCGAGCGCGGCAAGGCGGATCTTTCCGCCGAGATCGAATACGAGGCCAGCCAGTTCGTGGACGGCAGCGGCATGCTGCGTGCCCTGGGCGTGGGGGCCCGCCTCAAGGTGAAGGACACCGCCACCATGATGATCATCTGCTCAGACAACATCGCCACGAACATGCTCATCGACTACCTGGGGCTGGACACCATCAACGCCTGCATCCGGGAGCTGGGCTTTGCCCACACAGTACTGCACAACGCCCTGCACTTTGACCGGTACCGGCAGCTGGGCACCACCACGCCCCGGGACTACGCTTCCCTGCTGGCCCAGATGGCTCGGGGCACCCTGGTGAGCAAAGACGCCAGCGTCGAGATGCTGGCCATCCTGCGTCAGCAGCACTACAACACCATGCTGACCAAGAACTTCCCGCAGTATTATCTGGACTGCGAGGAGACCGGGGCCCCGGAGCTGCTCTGGGTGGCCAGCAAAAGCGGCAGCATGAACGCCTGCCGCAACGACGGCGGCATCGTGCACACGCCCTATGGGGAGTATGTCATCGTGCTGATGAACAAGGACTTCCACGACATCATTGAGTACAACGACCACCCCGCCATCGTGTACGGAGCACGGGTGTCTCGCATGATCCTGGACCAGGTGCTGGCCTGCGAAGGGAAGCTGTGGCTGGACTGAGCCGACCTCAAAATACCGCAAAAAACAAAAAGCTGAGCATCCGCCGTCTGGCAGGTGCTCAGCTTTTTCAGGTTTCGTTCAGGCGATGCAGCCCATGCTCCGCAGCAAAAACAGCCAGAAAGTCAGGCTGAATGCGCTGAACAGGGTGGTGGTGACGCACACACTGCCGGTAAGCACGCCCTCGTGGCCCATCTGCTTTGCCATAACATAGCAGCTTGGCGTGGCAATGCTGCCCAGTGTGACCACGAAGCAGAACAGCACATAGCCCAGCAGCATGACGAAAAACAACGGCATGGTGCTGCTCATGCTGAACCGGACATTTTCCCACATGGCTCACATGCCCCCGTGGCGGCGCTGCTCAGCGGCCAGCTCCTGCTGCAGGGCAGCTTTGCGGTGGTCCAGCAGCAGGTCCTTGTTGTACTGGAAATAGCGCTCACAGCCGTTCTCGGTGAGGAAAGCATGGGACACCGGGTTCACGGTGAGCTCGGTGACGAACACCACCATTTCCTGGCTCTCGGCAAAGGCCTGCTCCATAAAGTCAAAGGCTGCTTCCAGCGCCGCGCTGGCGGTCTGCTGAGCTTTTTCGCGGTCATCGGCCAGCGTCTGGAACTGCCCACGCAGCAGCTCAAAGGCCTCCTGGGTCCCGGCGGCGTTGGCGCGGCGCAGTTCGCCTTCCCACCGGCGCAGCACGGCCTGCACCTGCAGGCGAGTGGTCAGGGCGTCGTGGCTCAGCAGGCCCGCGTCCCGCTGATGCTGGGTCTCGGCATCGTAGTCTGCGATCTGCTGGCTGAACAGCTCTGCAGAGCCGTCCGGCAGATCGTCCGGCAGGGTAGCCAGGGCCTTTTTCGTCTCCCGCAGGAAGGCATAGCAGGCATCGGCCACCGCATCTGCCTGCCGGGACGCAGCAAACCGGGTGTTCAGGCCCGCCAGAAGCAGGCTGACCAGCGACAGTCGCTCGTCAAACGGGGCCTGCAGCAGCCGGGCGAACACGGCAGGCTTTGCCTGCCCGGCCAGGATCTCCTCCACGCCGTAGTCATCGCGGTACTTATAGTAAAGGTCCAGATAGGCCGAGAAGTCCTCAGCGATCTTCGGGTGCTGGATGTATTCCTTGATGAGGTCCTCATCGGCCTGCAGGCCCAACTGCTCGTAGGTGTCCAGCAGATTAGACAGGTCCTCCCAGCCGCGGGCGGTGACGAACTGGGTGCCGTCCACGTCGGCGTTGATCTGGTAGAAGTTCTGAGGGTGCAATTCCAGATAGCTCAGGATGGCGCTGTGGATGTGCGCCGCCCGGGCGTAGTCCTTCCACACCGGCAGGTCGGGCTCAATGTCCATGCGGCGCACACGGTCGAGGGTGACGATGTCAAAGTCCCGGACGGATTTGTTGTACTCCGGCGGGTTGCCTGCTGCCACGATGACCCAGCCCGTCGGCACCGCCTGGTTGCCGAAGGTCTTGCACTGCAAAAACTGCAGCATGGTGGGCGCCAGCGTCTCGGACACACAGTTGATCTCGTCGATGAACAGGATGCCCTCGGAAAGGCCGGTGGCCTCCATTTTGGCGTAGATGCTGGCGATGATCTCGCTCATGGTGTACTCGGTCACCGAGACGTCCTTGTCGCCGTAGTGGCGCTGCCGGATAAAGGGCAGGCCCACGGCGCTCTGGCGGGTGTGATGGGTGATGGTATAGGCCACCAGTGCCACCCCGCACTCTCTGGCCACCTGCTCCATCACCTGGGTCTTACCGATGCCCGGAGGCCCCATCAGCAGGATAGGGCGCTGCCGGATGGCCGGGATGGCGTATTCGCCCAGGGCATCCTTGGCAAGGTAGGCCTTGACGGTGTGTTCGATCTCTTCTTTGGCGCGTTTGATGTTCATAACAGCTTCCCCCTCGTTTCAGGAGTTGTTCAGGTCACGGTACAGGTCGTCCTCTTCGGCCAGCGCGTCGGCAAGAGCGCTGGCCGGGCGGGCCGCCGCACCGGTAAATTCTTCTTCGTCCAGCACCACTTTCATAGCCCAAGGCGGCACATTGGCGTCGTCGAACCGCTCTCCTAAAAACAGGAAGGCCGTGTCGTAGGCCGGGCGCTTTGCCGGGTAGGTGCCCATGCCGTCGGTAAAGTAGAGCAGTCCCCGCAGGTTCGAGAACTTTTTCTCGGCGCAGAGCCGGTCCACATAGGCAAAGGCAGGCCGGAAGTCGGTGCCGCCGCCGCCCCGCAGCTCAAAGTGGTTCATGGCGTGGATCAGCTCGTCCTCGTTTCGGATGAGCAGGTCCTGCCGGATGGCATTGTCAGCCTGGATCAGGTGCAGGTTCATGCGGTGGAAAAAGTTCTCCTGCCCCTTCAGCAGGGTGTAGGTCTCGGCCAGAAAGGCCCGCACCAGCGCACCGGAGGTGGAATAGCTGGTGTCGATGACCAGGGCCAGTTCCTCGATCTTTTTGCTTTCCCGCGTTTCCAGCGGCTCGATGAGGGGCAGGTTGCCGTACACCGACAGGCCGTAGGTGTAGAAGTTCAGGTCGAACTCGTCCGGGTCCAGCTTGACTTCCTCCCGCATGACACAGAACCGGCGCAGAAAATCCTTGTAGCTGCGGCGGCTGCGGTTGGCGGCCTTCACCTGCTGTTTCAGGGCGTCGGCCCCTTCCCCGGCTTCTTTGTCCCGCAGGTCCAGCTCGGTCTGCATCCGTTCCCCGATCTTCTGCCAGGTCTTTTGGGGCAGCGGGGTGGGCATCTGCTGGGGCTGCTCCGGGGCATCCTTCGGCCACAGGCGGTGGTCATCGGCCACGAATTCCCGTTCCAGCTGGCGCAGCACGCCGGGCGTCTGGCGGGTGAGCCACCGGTACGCCGGGGCCGCCGCCACTACCTTTTCTTCTGCGGTGATCTGCTGATACGCATTCTGCCGCACATAGGTCAGGGGCCGCTTGACACTGGCACGGTTCAGACTGTCGATCACGTTTTCCACCGCGATGTCACAGGCCAGGCTCCACAGCTGCGGCTCCCTGCGGCCTTTGAGCCACAGATGGCGGAATACACAGTGGAATACCACATGCAAATACAACCGGTTGAGATACTTCGGGTTCTGCTGGTAAAGCTGCAGCAGCCGGGCGGGCTGGTAGTACAGCATCTGACCGTCGGTGGCCAGCACCCGGCAGCGCTCATCCGGGGCAGGCGTGAGGGCCGAGAGGGCCATATCCAGAAAGCGGAAGTCCAGATACAGCCCGCTGCGCACCACGGCCAGCACCTCGCCGCCCATGCGGGCCTGCCACTCCTCATGGGTCTCCGGCCGCTGGGAGCGAAATTCCTTGCGCGGGTCCACAAATTTTTCCTTTGGCAACCGGATTCACCCCCTTAAAAATCAAAATCATACCGCCGCTTCGGTTTTGCCGCGGCGAACTTTTTGTGCTCCGCGTCGGCTAGCAGGGCAGCGGCAGCGGCATTTTCCGCCTTTGCGGCAAGGGCAGCCCCCTCGGCAAAGGCAGCTTTGTCCAGCACGTCCAGTGCCAGCAGAGCGCGGATGCTGTCGGTGTCCTGCGCCTTTAAAAGACGGGCGAGCACCCGACCGGTGTTGGCGGAAAGAAAGGCCCGGTAATGCCCGGCCGCCGTTTCACTCAGCTGCCATGGGCAGCGCAGACGGTCGAAGCAGAGCATGGCCATGATGTTGGCATCGTCGGCGTCGTGCCCCTGCGGGAAAATGGCGTCGTATTCTGCCGGGAGGAATTTATTGTTCAAAAAACACTGCCGGTAATGATATCCCTGCCCGGAAAAGGTGTGCAGCAGGATGTGGGCGGGCGTTTCCTCAATGTCCTCCCAGTAGGCGGGGTACCACAGGGCCGCCAACGGGGCCGCCGCACCAGCGGGCCGGAACTCCGCCCGCACCGCCTCGGTGATGTTGTTGACCAGCGCAAACAGGCCGGTGGCCGCGTCCGCCTCTGCCTGCACCCGGATGGTCTCCAGTGCAAAGCAGTTCAGGAACACATCACTGCCCAGCGTCAGGCCCTCGGCTCCCACCGTAAGCAGGCGCAGCTTCCGGCAGTTGTAAAAGGCACAGCTGCCAATGACCTGCAGGCAGTCCGGCAGGGTCACCTCTTCCACAAAGCTGCCGCACACGGGGTGCAGGTCGTCGGGGTCCGCCGCCGGGGCGTCAAAGTCAAAATCGTACCGGCGGGCACTGCCGCCCACCGCCTGCCCGAAGGCCCGGGTCAGCCGGACTGCACCGGTATCATCCACCTGATAGCGGCAGACGGCATCCGATGCCGGCAGACTGCGGGGCTTTTCGGAGAAGCAGTAGTCCCCCAACTCGGTGATGGGCCAGCTGCCTCCCGCCGGGGCCGGAACGCTGCCCGGCAGTACGACGCAGGGGTCCTGGCCATACACCCGCACCAGCCGCGCACCGCCTGCTTCCAGCGGCAGAACTTCCAGCATCATCCCGTTTTCCTGTACCATTCCGCACTCCCCTGTTCCTCTGTTTTTTTGCTGCTCCCAGTATAAACCACCCGGCAGAGGATGTCCAGTGCCCGCCGGGGTTTTGGGCAACACAGCCCAGGAAAGCTGGTGGGCGCTATGCGCCGCCCTGTTCTCGTCCTGTACCGTCCACCACAAAAAAATCCCCAGACCGAATGGTCCGGGGATCGTGGTGGAGCATTCTCCACAGCACTCGAACCTTTATGCAGGCATCTCGTTGCTGCGTTCGGTACGCTTCAAGCCAAGAAACGGCGGGACATCAGCGCGTTTCACCCCCTGCTCATGAGCCTTTTGAGTTGATACTCATGCAGGGCAACAGCTTCTACGAAGAACCTGTCTTTTTCGGAAGCGCGTGGATAATTCACATGGAAGCGTTTACAAACAATGTTAAGCTGGTCAAACCGTTCAATCGTATCGCTTGACATCCGTTTGATTTCAATATCCATGAAAACTCCTTTGCCTAAAGTTGTGAGGGCAAGAATCGTCCCGTGGCCACAAATTTTCAATTCTTGAAAATGTTGTGCCCTTCCGGGACTGCACTTCTGTAACGCTCTCGCGTTTCCAAAGTGCTCTTGTTGGGGCGTGCCTGCCCCAAACCCTGCTGAGAAACAAAAAGCTGAAATTTAATATTTTATGATAGAATTTCTACAAAGGTCTTATAGAAATCATATGTCCTTCCATGCTCCTGTGCACAGAGCAGAAAGCGGCTGATGATCGACCCTGTATGATGTGTTTTTTGGATATGTGCCAAATGACAAGGCAAATCGTTTTGAAAACCGGCCGTTATCTCTTCTTTCATCAAAAAAGTGAGATATCGATTTGTTTTCTTTCTCCAAAGAATACTGGCTTCTGGAAAGGATACAGCCATATCGGATGAAACGGTAATGCCGCGTTGCTCCAATGGTAATGTCTGAGAGTGCTGGACTCTCGAATAAAGATATGGGTTTTCGATATACTGACGCAACTTATCTTGTTCAATCAAATCAAAGGATACAATGCAGTCTGTGTCAATGTCTGACTCTTGATACGGATCGTTTTGCAGATCTTCCAATGTTTTTACTGCTTGTATGTGCCGGTTCAGCTTCTCCATTCGATGTGTGAGCATTTTTTGTTGCTGCTCCAGTTCAGAGAGCTTTTCAGTAAAAAGCTGTCCATGCTGCACAGGTGTCAGGTCATCCATATCTCGGATCTCTTTCAATTGCAGACCAAGATTTTTATAAAAAATCACATCGGAAATTGTCATTAAATCTTCGACGGTGTACTCCCGATAACGGTTTTCACTTCCTTTTTCAGGATGTAACACGCCCTTATCTTCCCAATACCGAAGTGTCGATGCTGGCACATCAAAAAATTGGGAGATTTCTCCAATTTGAAAAAAGCGATTCATCTCACACCTCCTGATGACATGGTAGCACACTTCTTGTTGACATTCAAGTAACTTGAAGGTTTATACTATGCACAGGAGGACATTTTTATGGAAAACACATTGATCTTTTCTTCTGATGAAGAAGTCCGTTTCGGAAAACTCTTAAAATATATCATCCCGACCTACCTGACCTCTCTGTTCAACACAGTCTATACCATCATTGACGGCATCTTTGTTTCCGCATATGTCGGAACCGATGCGCTGGCCGCCATAAATATCGTCTACCCCCTTGTAAATGTACTGACCGGCATTGCATTGGCATTCGCCACAGGCGGCAGTGCGGTTGCGGCTTTGCATATTGGCGGCGGGAGAAAAGATCGGGCAGATCGTTCCTTTTCCTGCAGTATCGCCGCTTCCATTCTTTTGGGCAGTTCGGTTTCCCTGATTATCATTTTAAATCTGTCCAAGATCCTGACCCTGCTTGGTGCTACCGATTTGACGATGGTGGACTGTAAAATATATGCGCTCTGGTGGTTGTGGGCAGCACCAGTCGTCGTTGGAAAAGAACTGTTCACCTACTTTATCCGGGTGGACGGTTCGCCTGCATACAGTTTTGCAACAGCATTGTCTGGCGGTGTTCTGAATATTATTTTAGACTATATCCTGGTCGGGCAAATGCAAATGGGAATCCATGGGGCTGCACTTGCAACGATCTTGGGGCTGATCTTGTCATTTTGCATGGGTGTTTATTATTTTTGCCGCAAAAACAAGTCCCTTTCTGTTACCTTGTATGGCCTATCCATACGGGATGCACTATATTGCATGGTGAATGGTGCATCTGAGTTTGTAGATCAGATCGCGATCGCAATTACAACGGTCGTATTCAACCGTACTGCACTTGCCTTTGCCGGGGAAAACGGCGTTGCAGCGGTTTCCATTATCATGTATCTGCAATTTCTGTTTATTGGTATTTACTTTGGGTTTTCCATGGGCCTTGCCCCACCGTTGAGCTATGCGTATGGAGATGGAAAGCTGAATATTTGCAGGAAGTTAGAACGGTATGCCCATCTCTTTTTTGCAATCGTGCCAATCCTTCTCTATCTGCTGACCTACTTTCTTGCACCGGCAGGCGTATCCTGCTTTGCGGAACAAACCAGCCCTGTATTTTCCATTGCCGTATCCGGAATGCGAATCTACGGACTTGGCTTTCTGTTTTCCGGGATCAATATTTTCGCTGCCGTCCGGATGATGGCATACGGAAAAGGATATTGCTCAGGACTGATCACATTTCTTCGCTCGTTTGCACTGCTGCTTTTGTTTCTGATCATTCTGCCGATGAAATTTGGTCTGACTGGCATATGGCTGGCTGTTCCCGCAGCCGAAGCAATGACCCTCCCTGTTGCTGTATGGTTTCTGAGGCCGGTCCAAAAGTGATCGCTGTGGACAGTCGTGGAAAGTCGGTGAAAAACAGAGTTCAGGCTGAGAACATAAAAAGGCAGGGTACCACCGCCATGGTGATACCCTGCCTTTGTTCATTTTTGTTCGAGTCCCGTACCGTCCACCACAAAAAAATCCCCAGACCGTTCCCGCATCCCGGTAGACATTCCTACGGGTTGGGAACCGCGCACTAATCAAAGCCCCACCGGGGCTTTGATTGCCTTCGCTGCGCTCGGCACGTGCTGTTCGAGTCCTGTACCGTCCACCAAACAGTTCGTACTCGAACCCGATTCTTTACGAGAAAGGGTTTGGGTACGTTTTTTGTTTATCGGAGGTTCTGCGGCGAGAGTATGCAGAGCGGTAAACGGGAACGAACAAAGGCAGGGTATCACCATGGCGGTGGTGCCCTGCCTTTTACGTTTGTCCCTCCTATATGCGTGTTTCGGGTCAATCGCTGCGTACGTCCGTACACAGCCCGTACGCACGTACGCAGGAAAATGAGCAAGTTCTGGCATATAGGGGTGGTCTTTCGGTTGGCAGTATGATATACTCGGCTCAACATAATAGTTGTAGACAAATGCAATTTTGAAAGTGTATCAATCGTATCTTAAATAAACGCACCATCTAAAAAGGAGGTCTTAGCTATGAAAAAAACATCGAGCATTTGGGTTCGCAGAGGTGTTTTGATTCACCGCTTGCATGGTCAAGGGTTGGCATTAGCTCTCCTATTAAAGCAAAAGCCGATGTCTGCTCCGCAAATTTGCTCATCCCTTTTGGAAAAGGAAATTCACGTTGACCGAAAGAAGATTGGGAAACTTTTGGCAGACCTTGAATGGTGGGGAATTGTTTCTAACGAGAATGGTATATACAGCTGTCAGTGTGCTGCGTTGGATGGTTTCCAAGAGAACTATAATGAAAGCCAACTGATTGATTTGATTGGGCTGACTCAAAACACTGTAAATGGCCAGTCTTTTTACAGTTCTGTGCCTCCAATGAGTGTTAGTTCTCGTGGGCCTAGCGGGGCATGATTTTCGGATAGTAAACAGCAGGGTTTGGGGCAGGCACGCCCCAACAAGAAGCGGTCCCAAAGGGGCACAACATTTTCAAAAATTGAAAATTTGTGGCCACGGGACGGTTCTTGCCCTTTGCAGTTTCCATCGGTGTTATAATCGCCGTCCTTGAAAATTCGCCGTATTTCCGTTATACTATAAGAAAAAGAGGTGATAGGATGTTTCTGCAATACTATGTGACCGAATCAACCACCGGAAATCGGGTCAATATTGAAATCAATGCAGCCACCAAAACTGACCTGGATGCAACACGGAACGGCTGGCAGACAGTCTGGAACACAGATTTCATCCTTGACCCTCAAAAGGAAAAGTATGCAGCCAAAACCGAAGATGGTGAGATCATTGCGTTGGGAGCCTATCGTGTTCGGAAAGGAAGCGTTGCAGTCTACATCGCCTATATTGAGAGCCAGCCAGAAAGCAACCCAACTTTAGTGGAACACAAAAAATATTCCGGCATCGGTAAAGCTATGATTGCGTTCGGCATACAGCTTTCTATTGATGCAAGCTGCAATGGCGTCGTAGTGTTTGAAGCAAAGACCGATGATTTGGAACAGCACTATATCCGTGATTTTGGTGCAAGGCCAGTCGCATCTCTGTATCCGGATGGCCCGAAAACCTTTATGATTGCAGATGAAGCCGCGAAAAACATCTTTTCTTCTTACCTTTTCTGAAATTGAAGGAGGAAACCGTATGAAAGAGTATAACAAAGATTTGGATATCGTCTTTTCTCCAATGTCCGATGAAACGATGTCGTGGCTGGACGAATTGTTTTCAACATGCAAACGCTTCGGTGTGGATTATTACAACGCTTCCGAAAAAGACCGTGTCTTTGTGGAAGCTGTTGCTCGAAAGAACTATGGTTTGAAACAGGCATCTGCCAACGGAAAAGCCGCTTCTACCGTGGAGCCGTTCTTTGGGATTCACCGAGCGGTATAAGGTTTTCGGGTTCGGCTGCTGTGGAGAATGCTCCACCATGATCCCCAGGCCATTCGGTCTGGGGATTTTTTGTGGTGGGCGGTACAGGACTTGCACACGGTCCGGCCTGCCGTTCTGGTCGTCGTGCCTCCCAGTTCAGCAGGAAAAAGAGCAATAAAAAAGCAGTTCTGCCGAAGCAGAACTGCCAGGTTTGCGATACGGGGTAAATCAGCGCTTGCTGAACTGGGGTGCACGACGTGCAGCCTTCAGACCGTACTTCTTACGTTCCTTCATACGAGGATCGCGGGTCAGGAAGCCAGCCTTCTTCAGGACAGTGCGGTTCTCATCGCTCTGCTGCAGCAGGGCACGGCTCAGGCCGTGGCGGATAGCGCCAGCCTGACCGGAAACACCGCCGCCGGAAACGCGGACGACGACGTCATACTTGCCCTCCAGGCCCAGCAGGACCAGCGGAGAACGGACGATCAGCTTCAGGGTCTCCAGACCAAAGTAGTTGTCGATGTCACGATCGTTGATGGTGACCTTGCCGGTGCCGGTGTAAACGCGAACGCGGGCAACGGAATCCTTACGACGACCAGTGCCGTAGAAATAAGGTTTGGTTTCGTACATGTTCGATTGCCTCCTTCTTAGAACTCGATCTTCTCGGGCTTCTGAGCTGCGTGAGCGTGCTCGGCACCCTGGTAGCAGTGCAGGCGGGTCAGGGCCTTGTCACCGATGGTGTTGGAAGGAACCATGCCCTTGATGGCGTAGGTCATAGCCAGATCGCTGTGCTCAGCCATCAGCTTGCTGTACTGGACCTTCTTCAGGCCGCCAATGTACTTGCTGTGGGTGATGTGGAACTTCTGCTCGGCCTTCTTGCCGGTCAGAACAGCCTGATCGCAGTTGATGACGACAACGTAGTCACCGCAATCGACGTTGGGGGTGTAGTTGACCTTCTGCTTGCCGCGCAGCAGAACAGCGGCTTCAGCAGCGACGTGGCCCAGGCTCTTGCCGGCAGCGTCGAGCAGATACCACTTGCGCTCGACTTCAGCGGGCTTTACGAGAGTAGTGCTCATATCTATTTCCTCCTGATAAACTCTTTGTACATTTCAGGCACCCTTGTGGGGCGCGAGTGTCAGTATACATCATAAAAAGGTGCCTGTCAACAGCATTTTTTGATTTTTTCAGTGAAAATTTTCTGTTCTCTCAAAATCTCTCGTTTTCTCCCGAATCCTCACGAATTCAAATTTTCGATTTTTCAAAAAAGTTTTTGCCGGTGCGTGGATATTTTCCGCACCTGCCCGCTACAATTTTGCCTGCGGTTGTGTTATACTATAAAGGATATGGGCAGCTTTGCGCTGCACCGCTTACAAAAGGAGAACTTTTCATGCCGCACGACATCGACCACAACACCGCCGCCCAGCGCCGCACCTCCAAGCTGCTGGCCGCCATGGCCATCTTCATCTGTCTGGGCATCGTGGCGTACATCATCCTCACCCTGCTGGTCAACCGGCAGACCCCCGCCAACCCCGACACCCACTACACCGGCACCAACGGAGTTTCGGTGTATTACGACAGCAGCATCTGGAAGGTCTGCCAGATGACCGAGGACGCCACCCTTGGAACCGTGCTGGAGCTGGCGACGGCCGACTCGGCTGACGGCGCGGAGGATTATCAGGCCGTACTGCTGCAGCGCGGCACCGCCGACACCTACCCGGACTTCATCGACGATTCTGAGAAGGACCTGAAGCAGGCTTACGGCATCATCAAGCCCCGCACCGCCAACATCACGGTGGAAGGGGCCGAGGTCACTGCCGTGCGCTGCGATATCCAGACCTATTATGCCGTGCTGGCCACCATCACCTACGACAGCGGCGATGTGGTCTATGTTTCGGCCCTGACCAAGCTGGCCTCCATCAACGACATCGTCAATCTGGTGGAAAGCGTGAGCCTGTCATGAGCGAGCAGCGTGCCATGCAGCGGCTCTGCGGCCTGATGCGCAAAGCCGTGCAGGATTACGAGATGCTGGCCCCTGGGGACCGGGTGATGGTGGGCGTGTCCGGCGGCAAGGACAGTGTGGCCCTGACGGTGGGTCTGGCCCTGCTGCGGCAGTATATCGGCTTTGACTACGAGGTGGTGGCGGTAACGCTGGACCCCCAGTTCGACCACCAGCCCATGGATTATTCCGCCCTGGAGGCCCTGTTTGCCCGGTACGGCATCCCCTACCACATCCGCCGCACCGAGATCGGCCCGGTGGTGTTTGAATACCGGCAGGAAAAGAACCCCTGTTCCCTCTGCGCCAAGCTGCGCCGGGGTGCCCTGCACACCGCCGCGCAGGAGCTGGGCTGCAACAAGGTGGCGCTGGGGCACCATCTGGACGATGCTGTGGAGACCTTTTACATGAATCTCTGGCGGGAGGGCCGCATCGGCTGCTTTTCGCCGGTCACCTACCTGTCCCAGCGGGACCTGACCCTCATCCGCCCCATGCTGCTGGCCACCGAATACGAGGTGCAGTGTGCCGTGCGGGAGGAGGGCCTGCCCATCGTCAAGAGCCGCTGCCCCGCCGACGGCGTTACCGTGCGGGAACAGACCAAAGAATTTGTGCAGGAGCGCTGCCGCACCGACCACGCCTTCCGGCAAAAGACCCTGCACGCCCTGCAGGAAAGCGGCATCGACGGCTGGCGGCCCGTTCACACCGGGCGCGGCAGCTTTATACAAACAGCAAAGAAGGATGAATCATGATGCAGACCCAACCCTTTGAAAAACATGTCTGGGCCGAGATCGACCTCGAAGCCCTTCGCCATAATTTCCGCGCGGTCAAGGCCCGTGCCGGTGCTCTGCCGCTGTGCGCAGTGGTCAAGGCCGACAGCTACGGCCACGGTGCCGTGCAGTGCGCCCGCGTTTTTGCGGAAGAGGGTGCCGCCTGGCTGGCCGTGAGCTGCCTGACTGAGGCCGTGCAGCTGCGCAAGGGCGGGCTGACCCTGCCCATTCTGGTGCTGGGCCATGTGCAGCCCGGCTACGCGGCGGCCCTGATCCAGAACCATATCACGGTGGCCTGCTACTCGGCAGCGCAGGCCAAGGCCCTGAGCGATGCTGCCGTGGCCGCAGGCGGCCGGGTGCAGATCCACCTGAAGGCCGACACCGGCATGGGCCGCATCGGCTTTGCCCTGCGCACCGATTTTGACGCAGCCATCCGGGACATGCTCACCGCCTGTGCCCTGCCCGGGCTGGAGATGACCGGCCTGTTCCAGCACTTCTCAGTGGCCGATGACGTCAGCGAGGACAACATTGCTTACACCGCCGAGCAGCACCGCCTGTTCGTGCAGGCCTTCCACGCCCTGAAAGCCGCCGGGCGGGAGCCTGCCCTTGTGCACTGCGATAACTCCGCCGGAGTCATGCTGCACCCGGACTGGCCCGAGGGCCTGCCCCGGGAGCGCTGCATGGCCCGCCCCGGCATCATCCTGTACGGCTACGACCCCAGCGACGAGGTGCGCTTTGGCTGTTTCCACCCGGTGATGACCCTCAAGACCGTGGTGAGCATGATCAAAGAGATGCAGCCCGGCCAGTGTGCCAGCTACGGCCGCCGTTTCACCGCCGAAAAGCCCACCAAGGTGGCCACCCTGTGCACCGGCTACGCCGACGGCTACCCCCGCCAACTGAGCTGCGGCAAGGGCGTCGTGGAGATCCACGGCGTAGCCTGCCCGGTGCTGGGCCGGGTGTGCATGGACCAGATGATGGTGGATGTGACGAACGTGCCCCAGGTGCAGGAGGACGACGAAGCCATCCTGTGGGGCGGCACCGTGAGCGACACCGCTGAGACCATCGCCCGCAAGACCGACACCATCCCTTATGAAGTGCTGTGCGGCGTGTCCCGCCGCGTGCCCCGCGTCTACCGCGACCACGGACAGATCGTGGCTGTGGAGGACTGGATCTTAGAAGCATAAAGCTGCCCGGAGGAACTACATGGCAAGAGACAATATCCGCAACTTCTGCATCATCGCCCACATCGACCACGGCAAGTCCACCCTGTCGGACCGCATCCTGGAGCTGACCAAGAGCGTGGACGAGCGCACCATGGAGGACCAGATCCTCGACAACATGGACATCGAACGTGAGCGCGGCATCACCATCAAGGCCCGCGCCGTGACCATGAACTACACCGCCAAGGACGGCAAGACCTACGAATTCAACCTCATCGACACCCCGGGCCATGTGGACTTTGCCTACGAGGTGAGCCGCAGTCTGGCCGCCTGCGAGGGCGCTATTCTGGTGGTGGACGCCACGCAGGGCGTGGAGGCCCAGACCCTGGCCAACACCTACATGGCACTGGAGCATGATCTGGAGCTGGTGCCCATCCTGAACAAGATCGACCTGCCCAGCGCCCACCCGGACGAGGTGGCACAGGAGGTGGAGGACGTGATCGGCCTGCCCTGCCTGGACGCGCCCCGCGTCTCCGCCAAGACCGGCCTGAACGTGGATCAGGTGCTGGAACGGGTGGTCACCGACATCCCCGCCCCCACCGGCGACCCGGACGCCCCCCTCAAGGCCCTGATCTTTGACAGCATCTACGACAGCTACAAGGGCGTCATCGTCTACATCCGCGTGTTCGAGGGTACCGTCAAGCCCGGCGACACCATCCGCATGATGGCCACCGGGGCTGAATTCACGTTGGTGGAAGTGGGCCACATGGGTGCCACCAACCTGACCCCCTGCGCCCAGCTGCAGGCCGGCGAAGTCGGTTACCTGACCGCCAGCATCAAGACTGTGCAGGACACCCGCGTGGGCGACACCGTCACGTTGGCTTCCCGTCCCACCGCCGAGGCTCTGCCCGGCTACCGGCAGGTCAAGCCCATGGTGTTCTGCGGCATCTACCCCGCCGACGGCGCCCGTTACCCCGACCTGAAGGACGCACTGGAAAAGCTGCAGCTGAACGACGCCTCCCTGACCTTTGATTTGGAGACCAGTGCGGCTCTGGGCTTCGGCTTCCGCTGCGGCTTCCTGGGCCTGCTGCACATGGAGATCATCACCGAGCGTCTGGAGCGTGAGTTCGATCTGGACATCATCACCACCACGCCCAGCGTGCGCTACCGCCTGACCCTGACCGACGGCACTGTGGAGATGATCGACAACCCCTCCAGCTACCCGGATCCCTCCAACATCGTCAAGCAGGAAGAGCCTTTTGTGGACGTGCACCTGTACACCCCCAACGACTATGTGGGCGGCCTGATGGATCTGTGCCAGAACAAGCGCGGTGCCCTCATCGACATGAAGTATCTGGACGATGTGCGCGTAGACCTGCATTATGCCATGCCGCTGGGCGAGATCGTGTACGACTTCTTTGATGCCATCAAGAGCCGCAGCCGCGGTTACGCCAGCTACGACTACGAGTTCAAGGAGTACCGCGAGAGCGACCTGGTCAAGCTGGACTTCCTGCTCAACGGCGACCCCGTGGATGCGCTGTCCATGATCGTGTTCCGGGATAACGCCTACGCCAAGGGCCGCCGCATCTGCGAAAAGCTGCGGGACAACATTCCCCGCAACCTGTTCGAGATCCCGGTGCAGGCCGCCATCGGCGGCAAGATCATCGCCCGTGAGACGGTCAAGGCCATGCGCAAGGATGTGCTGGCCAAGTGCTACGGCGGCGATATCACCCGCAAGAAAAAGCTGCTGGAAAAGCAGAAGGAAGGCAAAAAGAAGATGCGCCAGCTGGGCAGCGTTTCCCTGCCCAGCGAGGCTTTTACTGCTGTGCTCAAGCTGGACAGCGACGACGATTGAGCCCCCGCTTTTCCCTTATAAAATACAGCGCCCCTGTGCACCGGATGGGTTCCGTGCACAGGGGCGCTTTGTTGTTTTTGGTTTTTCAGCGGCGGTTGTTCCAGCTGGACAGGGCAATGACCACCGCGCACAGCCGCACCTTCAGCAAGGCCAGTTTGATGCGGTCGTTGCGGCTGCGGGCGTCCTGCAGGGGCATGTCCCGCACAGCGGCTCGCACCGCCGGGATGTGCAACGCCTGCTGCAGCCATGCGGTGCGCTGCCGGAAGCTCAGCGGCCCCAGGCAGACATTCTTGATGCCCAGCTGCAGGTCCAGCACCCGGCTGTGGTTTACGGCCCGGCGGCAGGCGGGGTCATCGTTCAGGCCCCAGTCCCTTGCCACGGCATCCACCGCGTCCGAGAGGTAAAAGTTATCCGTCAGGCGCTCCGGGTGGTAGCTCTGGGAGGCCGAGCCGTCATCCCGCAGACGATAGCGGTAGAGCCGGTCCGGGATGCCCACCACACAGCGGGGCCGCTGCCGGTAAAAGGACACGAAAAACAGCGCGTCCTCCGCAATCTTGTAATCGGTAAAGCGGCAGCTGCCCTCTTCGATGCAGCGGCGGCGGAACAGCTGCCGCGTGACCAGCGACATGGCCGACAGCTGCGGGAACAGCTGCGGGCAGGGGTCGCCGCGGTACACCCCTTCCAGCACCGGTGCGACCTCCGTGCTGCTCACCCGGGTGCCATCGGGCGCATAGCGGTCATCGTAACTGCCGAACAAAATCAGGTCGGCGTCCGTCTGCCGGGCCGTGCGGCACAGCACCTCCACCATCTGGGGCTCCAGTGCGTCATCACTGTCCAGAAACTGCACATAGGTGCCGCGGGCTGCAGCCAACCCGGCATTGCGGGCCGCGCCGACCCCGGCGTTCTTCTGATGGATCACCCGGAAGCGGGCATCCTGCCGGGCGGCCGCATCACACAGCGCCCCGCAGCCGTCCGGGGAACCGTCGTCCACCAGAATGGCCTCCCAGTCCGGGCAGGTCTGGGCCCGCAGAGAGTCCAGTGCCGCCGGGAGATATTGCTCTACGTTATAAACCGGAACAATCATACTGATCTCAGGCATGTGCGGCACCCCTTTTGGCGATCAGGCCGGTGTACAGCTGCTGCAGGCGCAGGGTCTCCTGCCGGATGTCGTACCCGGCAGCCCGCACCTGTGCCGCCGCCTGCGCACGGTCGGGCAGATTGCGGTCCGCATCCTTCAGCACTGCGGCCCATGCTTCGTCCGGCTGTTCCAGCGAAATGCGGCAGCTGTCCGGCCGCAGCAGAACTTCCTCGGTGACGCCGGTGGAGAATACGCAGGGCAGACCGGACGCCTGCGCTTCCATGCCCACCACGGGCAGGCCCTCAAACAGCGAGGACATCACGAACACATCCATGGCCTGATACCAGACGGAGGTGTCGCTCTGCACGCCCAGGAACTTCACATCCTGCGCAATGCCCAGCCGGGCGGCCTTGGCTTCCAGCTCGGCCCGCAGCTCGCCCTCGCCCACCAGCAGCAGGCAGCTGTCCGGCCGCACCTTTTTCAGGGCCGCAAAGATGTCCAGCAGGCGGGTGTGGTTCTTCTGCGCCATCAGGCGGGCCACACAGCCCACCACCAGCTTATCGTTCAGGCCATATTCTGCCCGCAGCTTTGCCCGCACCTCCGGCCGGTAGCCAAAGCGGTCCAGGTCGATGGCGTTGCGCAGGGTCACGCCCCGGGCATCCCACGCGCTCTGTCCAAAGTAGTAGATGCCGGCCTCCCGCCCGCAGGCCCAGTAATCGGTGGCCGCGCCGGGAATGAACTGTTTACAGAACCATTTGATCGGCAGCTTGGCGTCCTTGGGCAGACGGGTGTTGTGGGCGTGGGCGATGCGCACCGGCAGGCCCGCCCTTTTAGCGCCTTCCAGCGCCAAAAACCGCATGGCCTCGTTGTGGGCGTGCAGCACCTTGATCTCCGGGTGCTGGGCCAGCAGCTGCTGCATAGAGCGCAGGTAGGCCGGGTAGCTCTGCGGGGCTACGCCCGGGCTCTGGAAGATGCGCCCGCCCAGTGCGCGGATCTCGTCATCAAAAAAGCCGGGCTTTTTCTTGTTGACCAGAAAATCGAACTGGAACCGCGTGCGGTCCAGATGCCGGTAATAGTTCATCAGCATCGACTCGATGCCGCCCCGGTCCATGTTGCTGACCGACTGCAGGATGTGGATCATGAAGAACTTCCTTTCTCCCGATACTGCGCCCGGATGCGCCGCTGCACCTCCTGCGCCGAGGGCGGCTGCCATGTCTGTTTTTGGGCGGCAGGGTCCTTCGCCGGCTTTGCAAAGCAGCAGACCGCCAGCGGGATCATGCGCAGACCCATGGTACACCAGAAATAAAAGGCCGTGTTGTCGGTGAGGTAGGTCATGGACAGCGGGTTGAGGATGGCGAAATACAGGATGCCGGCCTCGGGCCCGTAGCGTTTGGTCCAGTACCAGGGCAGGATCAGGTACAGGAACGCACACCAGAAGCACAGCCCCGGAAACCCCAGCTCCACGAACACCTTGAGGATGTCGTTGTGCAGCGGGTAGGCCACATCAATGAGGCCGATCTCATAAAAGCGGGTGACCATGGCGTCCACCGCCTCGAACCCCAGCCCGATGAAGGTGGGCGAGAACTGATAATAGGGTTTGGCCAGGCTCCAGATGTAATCGCGGCCCATCATATTGATGCCCACAGCGTTCAGCAGCCGGGAGATGGCCCCGGTGTGCACCAGATACAGATACACCCAGAACAGGGTCACCCAGGCCGCGCCGGTGAGCATGATCAGCTTTTCCTTGGCATGGCTGCGGCGCAGCACCCAGATGTAAAAGGCTGAGACCACCAGCGCCGGCAGCAGGATGCGCTTCATGCCCGCCAGTACAAAAAAGAAGGAGCAGCCCGCCAGCACCCAGTTGCGGGTGCGCTGCTGCTTGGTTTCTTTTGGCGAAAAGAACAGGTAGTACAGCACAAAGATGCCCTCCAGAAAGGTCACCTCGTGGATCTCCAGCCGCTCGGCATAGCCATAGGTGTTGTTGCCCAGCGACAGGATGCTGGTGAGCAGGGAGCTCACGCTCTCGCCCACACCATAGGCGGGCACCTCACTGAACAGGATGAAGAGGTTTGCGCAGCAGATGCCGATGGTGAACAGGTCGATGCTGAACCGCCCGTACAGGTACACGCAGCAGATGGCCACCACCGTGGCGATGCTCTGATACAGGATCTTTTCTACGCCGCGGGTGATGGAGGCAAAGGCCGTGAAGTTGCGCACCCAGATGAACATGGACCAGGCGGCAAGCACCGCCAGATACAGGATGTACAGCCCGGACGGCCCGGCCAGTTTTTTCAACCGGTCAAAATCGCCCCGGATGAAAAATTCCAGCCCGGCCAGCCCCACAAAGGCCAGCGTCACCGCCTTGGGCAGACCGCCCAGCACCACATTGATGCTTTTGCCTTCGCCCAGCCCGGACACGGTGAACAGCAGCACCGCCAGCAGTTCCATCCAGCGGGGCTGGCGGAACTCCCGGCTGCGGAACGGGTCTTTTTTGCCGTAATATTTCCGGGTCAGGATCTTGGAAACATCCTGCACGCGGTCCACCTCGCTTTCCGTGCCGGTGTAAACCGGTCAGTTGATCAGCTGGAACAGTCTGCCCTGCAGCTGCCATAGCCCATAGTCCGCCTGTTCCAGCGCCCGCTGCGCCAGCCGCACGGCATAGGGCAGCGTCCGGGGGTCCGGCAGCTTCGCTGCCCACCGGCGGTACAGCAGGCAGCAGCAGGCAAAGGCCGTCTGCCGGTCCGCCTCCGGCAGACCGGCCACACACACATAGCAGTAATTGGCCAGCTGCAGGATCAGGTTGCAGGCAAACAGCGCATCCTGCGGCAGGCCCAGACGCACCGCACCGTCCAGCATTTCTTCAGCCACCCAGTAGGCCTGCAATGCTTTGGCCGTATTCTGGGAGGTCGCGGTGAGCCCTATTGTATTTTTGCGCCACAAATATACCACAGGTTTTGTCGAAGCAATGCACTTCGCCCGCGGAAAGACCCAGAAATGGATCATGGCATCCTCAAAACAGGTGTACCCGGAGGGGAACCATACCCGTTCAAACAGGGTCCGGCGGTACAGCTTGCCCCAGGGGGTGCCGGGCAGCTCCACCACATCCAGCCGCCGGGGGCCGGTGTAGCACGCTTCTGCGTACTGCTGCACCGCACCGCGGGTGTCGGCTTCGTCGCAATACTGCCAGCCGCCCTGCACGATATCCGCCCCGGTACGCGCCTGTGCCGCCAGCAGCGTCTCCACTGCGTCCGGCAGCAGGCAGTCATCGCAATCCACAAACAGGACCCAGCGGCCCACCGCCCAGGCCAGACCGGTGTTGCGGGCGCGGGCCGCGCTGCCGCCCTGCTCCGGGTGCAGCACGGTGACCCCTCCCTGCCGGGCGTACTCGGCCAGAATGGCCCCGCTGCCGTCGGTGGAGCCGTCCTCCACCGCCAGCACCTGCAGGCGGCGAGTGGTGTTCTGGTGCAGGATGCTGTCCAGACAGGCGCGCAAAAAGCGCTCCCCGTTGTGCACCGGCACGATCACCGACACATCCACCGCATCGTCCTGCGGCGGCAGCGGGCAGGGCTCCCCGGCATCGCACACCGGCTTCGGGCAGATGCCCGGCGCGCGGGCGGCAAAGGTCTCCAGCTGCTGGTCGGAAAAGCGCTGATGCTTCACGGCTCCCAGCACCCCGGCGGCACAACGGCCCGCCGTGCGGGCACCCCACGCCACGGCAAGTGCCAGCGGCTCACAGCCGGTTTTGGAACGGACGAGCTGGCAGGCCCGTTGATTCTGCAGCATGACTGCCGCCTCCTTATCTTTTTTACACCGTCTCGTGTGCGGTCTCCGGCTGCGGCTTATTGGCATCCCGCAGCTTCTTGAATGCGCAGCGCAGCAGATCCCGGATGTTGAATTCCTTTTCGTCATCCGAGGTGGCACTGGCTGCCTTGTACTCGATGGCGTAATCCGGGTTCAGGCTGTTGTACTCCTGGATCTGCTCGTCCAGCACTTCCAGAATGGCCTCCGCCTTGACGGCGTTGCATTCCCGGAAGAAGCCCATGATCTGGCCCGCACCGTTGGAACCGATGAAACTCTCCTCGGTGCCAAGGGCCGCCACCAGCCCGGCAAAGTCCCGCAGGACATGGTTGCCCACCGAGTAACCATACTCCCGCGAGAGATGGTTCAGGCTGGTAAACTGGAAGCACATGCAGGTAAAGTGGCTGGGCAGCAGGCCCTGCTTTTCCAGCCGTGCCATCATGGCATCCACACGGTCGCGGTTGGGCAGACCGGTCTTTTTGTCCACATACATAAAGTATTCCACAAAGTCGCGGGAACGGCCCACCACAACGGCCAGTGCGCAGCCCACGAGGAAGAAGAATACAAAGCCGATGGCCAGATACAGCTTGGTGTTGATGCTGGGCCACACTCTGGTGGAGCTGGTGGTCTGCAGATAGTCCGCGCTCAGGGAGCGGTTGTGCTCCATGCTGGTCTGGCTCACGATCTGGTAGTAGTCCACCAGCGTCTGCTCGTACTTGTTGATCTCCGACTCGATCGCGGCATGGGAGGCCTCATCGCCGCCCACCCCGCCGGCTGCCTGGAAGGTGTCCAGCAGCTGCTGGGTGTAGGCCCGGCGGATGGCGCTGCTGCGCAGGGTCTTGTCGATCTCCACATACTCCAAAATCAGCGAATCGTAGGTGATCTGCTTGCTTTGGTTGTCATCGTAGGCCTCTACGTTCTTCAGGATGTAGTCGGTGCCGCTGTCGTTGGCGTCGTTGTGGTAATGGTAGTTGATCAGGTCGCGGTTCTTCTCCGAGTAGTTCTGGATCAGGCCGCTGAGGTAGGCTTCCCGCTCCTGATACACCTGCTCGTTCTGCACGCTGCTCTCGATGCTCTGGGTCAGGTTGCGGCACAGCTTGTCGGCGTTGCGCACCTGCGGCCCGGTCATCACATTCGCGTACAGCGACGGGATCTCGTAGTCGTACAGCATCTTATAGATGTCGTACAGGTCCTCGTAGGAATAACCCGTGACCGAAGAGCGGAAGTTGGGATAGTTTGTCTTTTTATCCTCCAGATAGTTCAGCACTTCGGTGGTGTCGGACGACAGCACGTCCACGCACTCGTAATAGTCGTAGCCGCTGTTCAGCAGGCCGCTGGAGGGGTTCATAGTCAGGGGCAGCTCCACATATTCCTCCGTGTAGATGGTGGAATAGCTGCTGACGATGGCATCCAGCACCCGGCGGGCGTAACTCGCACCCAGGCTGCCGTCCACCACCAGCGTCACCTTGTATTCGTCCGGGAAGTAGGTAGACTCTTCCCCCTTGTCGATGAGAGCTTCCTGCAGGGCCTTCTGGTCGTCCGGGATCAGCTCTTCCACTGTGCAGTGGGAACGCACAAGGTTGATGCCGCTTTGCAGCCCAAGGCTCTCCATGGCCTGCGAGATGACCTTGGAAGAATAGATCTCGTCCACGTTCATGGCGGTGCCGTCCGGGGCAAAGCCGTCCTTGATGCCGTCGTGCAGGTACTTGATGTTCACACTGGCGGTGTAGGTCTGGTTGTTCTTGCAGTACCAGTACACCACCACTGTGCCCGCCATGGTCACGGCCAGCACCAGTGCAAAGAACCGCCGGAGGTAGCGCAGGATATCAAACTTTTTCAACGCTGTTCCTCCTTCCGGATCTGCCGGGCGGTGCGCACCATGCACAGGCCGAAGCACAGCACCACAAAGACTGCCATTTCCACGATCACCCGCTTGAGGCCGATCTGCTGCACAAAGGAGCCGGCCGCATCGTTGAATACCAGGTAGTTCTGGGTCTTATAGATGATATAGGAGGCATCCGTCACCCGCAGTGCCTGCTGGATCTGATCCATGGTGGTTTCCAGTTCCTGCAGCATGGCGTTCACCGTGGTCAGGCCCGCCGGGTCGCTCATGGTCTGCATTTGCTGCACCACATACTGGGTGGTGGTGATCACATCCTGATGGGAGGTCGCCTCCGCCAGGGCACCGTCGGCGTCGCTGGCCATGGTGTCCAGCGCCGTTTTGGTGCGGGACATATAGAACTCGCGGTTCTCGTCCAGCGTGGGGATCATGACGATGGCGCTCATGCTCTCATCGTACAGGCCAATGCCCAGATTGTCGGAGTTGTAGTAGGCCATCTGCTCCTGATAGTCCAGCTGCTCGATCTGCAGCTTGTATTGCAGCATGGCCGTCAGGGAAGAAACGTCCGCCGACAGGCCGCCCCGCAGGATATAGGCCTGGATGCGCGGGATCTCGTAGTTGATCACGTTCTGGATCTGCTTGGACAGGCTCAGGAAGGTGTTGCCGGTGGTGGCGTCCTGATAGCTCTTGTTCTCGCTGACACGGGCCGTGAGGTAGCGGTCCAGCTGGTCGGCCCGCAGCGTCAGGCTCTTGAGGCGCAGATACGGCTCGGTGTCAAAGTAATCCGGCATGGTGCAGGAGAACACGCTCTGGTTCTCGCCGTAGTGCTCCATGAAATAATCCTTGTAGCTGCCGCAGAAGATCCGGAGCAGCGTGGCTGCGGTCAGGTGCTGGCAGGGTTCTTCCAGCTGCAGGCTGATGCTGCAGCTGGTGGTGATGTAGTTTTCCGAGCTGCTCACGTTGGTCACATCGGTGGGTTCCACCGTAATGGCCTTGCGCAGCTGTTCCACCGTCATCTGACCTTCCAGTCCGGCGTTGTACAGGGTGCTCTGCAGCACCTCGTCGGAGGTCAGGTCGGTAGTCGTAAACCGGGTGTGGTTGGGGTTGAGCCCATGCGATGCCTCGGAGTAGTTCAGGGTCATCTGGGCCGAGGCCACCCGGCTGCTGTCCTGATATTGTGCGGTGCACAGCAGTGCCGCGAGCAGGATGCACACCACGATCAACGGCACCCGCAGGCTCCAGAAGCGCAGCACAGCCTGTTTGAAGATCTGCTTGATCTTTGTCACCACGTCTCCGGGCCTCCTTTCAAGTTCGTTCATCTCAGTACCAGTTCACATCCACCAGAACCAGCTCCGGTGGATTGTATACGCGGGGGATCTGGTTGGAGTCGCCCAGGCCGCAGCCCACGATGAGGGGTGCCCCGCTGTCCAGCCGGTACATGCCGCCCGCATACTCCGGGAACAGCCCCTCCTCTGCGGTGTACAGCCGCCCCAGCACCGGCAGGCGGATCAGGCCGCCGTGGGTGTGCCCGGCCAGCGCCAGGTCAAAGGGCGCATCCTGCATGTAGTCCACAAAGGCCATGGGTACATGGTTGATGCAGATGCGGAAGGTGTCGTACTGGCGGCTCAGGCTCTCCACACAGTCGCTGGCACCGTATTTGTAAAAGTCCTTCAGGGCACCTTCCAGCCCGATGAGCTCCACGTTGTTTTCCCCGATCTGGATGGTGCGGGTCTCATTGCGCAGCAGCTGCACCCCGGCCTCCGAAAATTTTTCCGCCAGCTGGTCATCCACCCCGCCGTAGATCATCTCGCTTTCGTGGTTGCCCAGCACCCCGTACAGCGGGGCCACATCGGCAAGGCTGCGGCACAGCGAAAGCATATTCTCATACTCCGGGTTCGGGAAGGTGACAAGGTCACCGCCCAGCAGGATCAGGTCCGGGTCCAGCTCCTGCACGGTCTGGATCAGCTCCTCGTTGTGCTCGCCGTATTCCCGCAGGTGCAGGTCCGACAAAAACAGGACACGCAGCTTTTCCGACACATGGCTGGAGGTCACCCGGTAAAAGGTCACCTGAAAATGACTATTCGTATAATCCGTGTACAGTTTCAGTCCGGCAGCTGCCACGCCGCACAGCAGCACAAAAGCCGCCAGCAGCTGCAGCAGCCGGTTCTGCCACCATCGGCGGCGTGCGCCGTCCGGCGGGGGCGTTCGTTTTATTCTTGCATGTTGCGCCATGCTCTTCTGCCTTTCCTCGTCAATGGGTCAATGATTCATCACCCGCCGGAACAGCTCCGGCGAGAGGGCAAACAGCGCTGCCTTGGCCCGGCGGCGGGGCGTGCAGGCAAACTGCAGCATCCGCAGCCGCTGCGGGCGGTAGCCCGGCAGGGTCCTGCAATCGAACCGCGCCGCGCAGTCCAGATACTTCCAGCACAGGTCATCCTGCAGGCGGCGGCGCAGCGCCCGCGGGGTCACCGTACGGTAGATCTCCGCCAGACTGTCGTAGATGCGCAGCCGGTCCTGAACACGGCGGGTGCTCAACCCTTCCGCGTGCGTGATGGAACCGGCGCGGCAGTTATCGTAATAGTAGATCTCCTGCCCGGTCAGCACCACCCGCTGCGCCTGCAGCAGCACCCGGGGCGTGAACTCTTCGTCCTCGTGCAGGATGCCCTTGCAGAACTGCAGGCCGTTCGCCCGCAAAAAATCGGTGCGGTACAGATGCCGCCCCACTTCCACCCGCAGGCCGCCGGTCTGCAGGCATTTCAAAAGATACTCTTTGCCGGTGTAAACTGTGTGAAAGTCGAAGTTTTTTTCCACGGCTTCTTCCCAGCGGGTCATCACCGGTTCCTCGCGCAGAAAATGCACCTTGCCGATGACCACATCGGCCCGGGTCTGCAGCGCCATCTGCAGCAGGTCGGGGCAAACGTTCTCTGTCAGCCAGTCGTCACCGTCCATGAACAGGATATACTCGCCCTGTGCATGGCACAGCCCGTAATTGCGGGCGTCCGACAGGCCGCCGTTGGGCTTGTGGAACACTGTGACCCGGCTGTCCTCCGCCGCCAGTGCGTCACACACCGCGCCGCTGTCATCGGTGCTGCCGTCATCCACGATGAGCACTTCCAACGGCACATCCGGCTGCGCCAGCACCGAGCGGACACAGCGCTCCACATAGTCCCGGATGTTGTACACCGGGATCACGACCGAGAGCAGGCCCTCGCACATCGTTTCTTCATTCCGCATCGTGTTTTTCCTCCGTCGCTCCTTTTTTGATCGTAAGCGTGTGCAGCAGCCCGCGCAGGGTGTCCACATTGCGCCAGTCCAGCACCGCGTTCACCACAAGGAACAGCGGCAGCACCCACAGCCCGAACAACGCACCCTTCAGGCACACCATCAGGTAGCCGCCGCCATAGCAGCGGTCAAATCCCAGCAGGTACAGCAGCACAACGCAGAGCAGCCCGTTGACGCCCAGCCGCACAAAATCGCCCACCGGCGACTCTCCCAGCACTTCGGTCCGGGTAAAAAGGATCAACGCCGTATAGCGGTACAGGTGCGCCGCCAGTGTGCCGAACAGGCAGCCCGCGATGCCGAACCGCAGCACCGACATCACCGACACCAGCAGGTTGATGCCCATCTCGATCAGGGCCTGCTGCCGGGTCTCTTCAAAGCGGCCGCTGATGTTCAGCAGCATCCCCGACGGCTGCTTGGCGCTGAACAGCAGCTCCACCGCCGTGAACAGCACCAGCAGGCGGGTGTCAAGGTACTCGGCATCGGTCACACCGGACGTATACAGCGCGATGATGGGCATCAGGAACACAGCCACGGTCGTGAACAGTGCAAAGGCCGCGGAAAGGTAAAGGGCATCGTACAGCCGGTACAGCCGCTTGAACTTTTCCGGCTCCACATAGAACAGCTGCCCCAGCCGAAAACTGATGCTGTTGACGATCGAGTAGAACAGCTTTTCGATGTTGGAGAAAAACAGCATATAAATGGTGTACACACTGGCCGACGCCAGACCGCACAGGCTGGAGATCAGGATCGTGTCGGTGTTGTTGAACACGATGCTCGTGAGCTGATGCACCAGCACCGAGCCGCGCTGGGCCAGCGCCTCCAGATTGGGGGTGTCGTGCGCGTTGAGCCACGGATAGTTTTTGCGCATATAGGCCGTAAGCACCAGCACCTGGAGCACCGAAGGCACGCAGTAGGTCACCTGCACCAACAGGATGCTGCGGGTAAACAGCAGCGCCAGCATGCGCAGCAGGTTGCCCGCCGCCATGGTGGCCGTGGTGATGTAGGTGATCACATAGTTTTTGCCTTCCACTTCCATAAAGGAGCGGTATTTGCCCTGCACCAGATAGCTCACGATGCCCGGGATGCCGTAGAACACCACGATCAGGCTCACGGTACCGTAGGACAGCACTGTGTTGATGCACAGGGGGTACAGCAGCGCAAACACCACCGTGACCAGCAGATACACGATACCGGTGCGGCGGTAATAGTGATGCGTGGCCGAAAAAATGCCGTTGATGGCTTTCCGGTCGCCCACGGCCACCGGAAGGTAATAGGCCTGCTGCGAGGCCAGGCCCACGCCCGCTTCCAGCAGAGTCAGACAGGAAAAGATCTGCTTGATGGTGCTGTCCAGACCGTTGAGCTCCGAACCGAAGCTGGTGAGGTACAGCCGCGGCAGCAGCAGGCCGAACAGGATCACCGACAGGTTGTACAACAGCGACGAGCACATGTTGTGCAGCACCCGGCGGCGGCTTTCGGCCGCGGTCAGGACCGGACCGGTCGGGTTTTGTGCGTTGTCCATCACACCGCACCTCCATGCGAAGGCATCGCCTTGAGCGGATCTCCGGTCACATGATGGTACACTTCTTCATACCGGTCCAGCATGATATCATAGTCAAAATTGGCCCGCACATAGTCCAGCTGCGCTTTGCTCTGCTCCGGGGTCAGCGGCTGGGCGGTGTCCCGCTCCAGTGCCCGGGCCAGACTGTCGGTGTCCTCGGTGCGGAACGCGGTGCCGTAGTCGGCGGTCACAGTGGTGTTCTCCGGGATGTCGCTCACGAGGCACTTCACCCCCAGCGACAGCGCCTCCAGCAGCGACAGCGAAAGGCCCTCGGTGTGGCTGGGCAGCACGAACAGGGCGCAGTTGCTGTACAGCTCCAGCAGCGCGTCGCCCACCACATAGCCCGTCGTGATGATGTTGGGGTTGCCCGCGATCTTCTCCTGCACCGTGGTGCAGTACTCGGTCTCCGCAAAGGGGCCGGCCAGCACCAGTTTTTTGTCCGTGTGGGCTTTCAGATAGCCCTCCACCAGGTCCAGCGGGCCCTTTTCCGGCGAGATGCGGCCCACATACAGAATGTAGCTCCCGGCTTCCAGCCCGTATTTTTCGCGAATCAGGTTGCAGGGCAGCGGCTGGCGCATCTGCACCGCATTGGGGATGAGGATGGCGGTACGATCGTACTTCTCCTGAAAATAGTTCCACTCGCTCTCCGACAGCACCACCAGATCATCCGCATACTTTGCGGCCACCCGCTCACCCAGCTTCAGGTAGGCGCTGGCAAAGCCGCCCCACTTGTCCACCTTCCAGTTCAGCCCGTGCACGGTGCACACCGTGTGCTTGCCGAACAGCTTGGCGATCACCAGCGGCACCGATGGGCCGATGGCGTGGTAGTGGATCACATCGTAGTCCCGCGTCAGGGCGTCAAAGGTGGCCAGGAACGAATAGACCATGGCATTCAGCGACGCCTTCTGAAAGGTAAAGATGCGGCGGGCCTGCACGCCCTCGGTCGTGTAAACATTGTGCCCCTTCTGCAGGCCGCGGTTGTACACTGTGACCTCATAACCGCGCCGGACCAGGCTGGCTGCCAGCCCGCCGACCATGACTTCCACACCACCCGAACGGGACGGGAAGTCCTTGTGCCCGATCATTGCCACCTTCATACCAAAATCTCCCTTTCCGTGACAGCGTTTGCTGCCGTTCTGCCGGTCGTGGCTGGCCGGCTTCTGTGTGCAACTCAATTGTAACATACCCGCAACACCTGCGCAACGTTTCCGTGCATTGTTTTTGGCATAAATCCCCGCAGAGCCTGCATTTTTCTCCATTGACCGGGCCGTACCTGCGCCAAATGTTTAACAAAGTTTAAGGCGTTCCGTGCCCCCAAATTGATTGACATACTTTTCACAGGTATGCTAAACTGTTTTTGTTGGTTCTGTGCAGATTTTTCCACAGAGCAGGGCCAAAAATCACGAAGAGACACAAGAAGAGAAAGAGAAGGAAACCACTATGAACAAGATCTCCCGCAAAGGCTTTCTGAAGATCGCCGCTGCCGCCGCCATGAGCGGTGTCACCGCCGGTGCTCTGGCTGCCTGCAATGCAGCCTCCGGCTCCACCTCCACCGCTGCTTCCGGCAGCGCTGCCGCTTCCGGTGCAACCGGCACCTACATCCCCGGCACCTATGAGGGCACTGCCGAGGGCATTTCCTCCACCGTCAAGGTCACCATGACCTTCTCCGACAGCGCCGTGACCGACGTGGTCGTGGACACCTCCGGCGAGACCGCTTCCATCGGTGCTGCTGCTGCCGACGAGCTGCGCGATCAGCTGCTGGCTGCCGGTTCTGCCGAGATCGACGGCGTGTCCGGCTCCACCATCACCTCCGAGGCCGTCATGAAGGCTGCCAAGAGCTGCTATGCACAGGCCAAGGGCGAGGCCGTTGTGTCCTCCGTTCAGCTGCCCACCGGCGACGAGAACGACTGGCTGGGCACCGAACCCGACATCGACGAGGCTGCCATCACCGAGACGGTGGACACCGACATCCTCATCGTGGGCGCCGGCAACGGCGGCATGTTTGCCGCTGCCTATGCAGCCGCCAACGGCCTGAACTTCCGCATCATCGAGCAGAACGGCAACGTGCAGGACACCCGCCACTGGTACGGTGCCATCGACTCCGCCGCAGCCAAGGCTGCCGGTGAGGAGCCCTTCGACCGCGCCAAGCTGCTGAGCGAGATCTCCCGCTACGCTTCCGGCAAGTGCGACCAGCGCGTGGTCAAGACCTGGATCAACGAGTCTGCCGCCATGCACGACTTTATGCGCAGCATTCTGGAAGACAAGTACGGCTGGGTCTGCGATTTCACCTCCGGCAGCGAGGCTGCATGGCCTGCTGAGAATGCAGAGCACAACACCGACTACCTGTTCCCCGTAGAGGAGCACAACTACATGGCCAGCGAGCGGGAATCCGGTCTGGCCCGCAACGAGCTGCTGCTGCAGTACATCCAGGAGCTGGGCTACGGCGTAGACTTTAAGACCAGCCTGGCTAAGCTGGAAAAGAACGCCGAGGGCCGCATCACCGGCATCATCGCCCAGAACATGGATGACGACCACTTCATCCGCTACAACGCAGCCAAGGGCGTTCTGCTGGCCTGCGGCGGCTACGCCGGCAACCCGTACATGATGCAGCAGCTGGATCCTCTGGGCACCAGCGTCACCACCGCCTGCTCCTACTCCCCTGCCGACAAGGGCTACGGCATCCGTGCCGCTGTGTGGGCTGGTGCTAACCTGGACAAGGAAGCTGCTCCCATGCTGTTTGACCGCGGCATCGTGGCTCCCGGTGTGGATGCCGGCTATGTGGACAGCGACAGTGCCTTTGGCGGCAAGGCCTTCCCCGGCGAGATCCGCCAGTTCAACCCCGGCACCCAGCCCTTCCTGAAGGTGAACCGCAACGGCGAGCGTTTTGCCAACGAGAGCTGCCCCTACAACGACATCGTTTACGCTGCTGCACACCAGCCGGGCCGTGTCTACGCTCAGATCAGTGACGCCAATATGCTGGAGGACGCAAAGCGTTTCCACACCATCGGCTGCTCTGCCGGTACCCGCAAAAACACTATGGAGGGTCTGGAAAAGACCTTTGCAAGTGCTGAGGAAAAGGGCTGCTTCTTCCGTGCTGATACCATTGAGGAGCTGGCCGACAAGATGGGCTTTACCGGCGATGCCAAGGACACCTTCCTGGCTACCGTGGAGCGCTATAACGAGCTGTACGACAAGCAGAACGACGAGGACTTCGGCAAGCCTGCTTACCGCCTGAGCGCCATCCGCACCGCTCCCTTCTACGGCTATTGGCTGGGTGCCTCTCTGCTGACCACCGAGCAGGGCATTGCCATCAACGAAAAGGGCCAGGCCCTGGACACCAACAACCAGCCCATGGCAGGCCTCTACATCACCGGTGATATGTCCGGCAGCTTCTTCGCCAACAACTATCCCTGCCTGATGGCCGGTGTTGCCATGGGCCGCACCCTGACCTTCGCCATGAAGGCCATCAAGCAGATGGCCGGTCTGGAATAATCGGAATTTTCTTCGGTTTCTTCTCCATTATTATATCGCAAAGCGGCCCCGTCACGTTGCATCCACAACGCGGCGGGGCCGCTTTTGGCGTATTATTCCGAGATCCGGTAATGGCCCACGATGTCGGTGCGTTTCTCCAGAATGTCCTGTTCGTAAGCCGCCTGCCAGGGGGCATTGTGGTGAATGATGTAGGGCACTCCGTTTTTATTTCTCCGGTCGGACACGATGCCGATATGGTTTTCAAAGATTACCAGATCGCCGCCCTGCCATTCCTCGGTCCTGGACACATCCGTGGTCAGTGCAGCCGCATGATGCGCAAAAAACACCTTCAGATTTCTCACCCGGCGAAAATCAATGTTGGCATCCGGCTGCCGGATATCGTACCGCTGCGGATGCTCCCGGATATCGGCATCCACCAGCGCCTGCAGATCATATCCGGCATTTTTCAGCGCAAAAGCCACCACATCGGTACACACGCCATAGCCATCGTCCGGATATCCGGTCTGATAATAACGGCTCTTGTATTTTGGACGGGTATCCACATAGGCCAGCGCATTGTCGAGCACATCTGTCTGGTCATCCACACCATCGCCGTCTGCATCCACCGTGCTGTAAAAATCCGGAATCTGCCCCACATATTGGTCTTGTGGGCGGACTGTAGAAGTGTGCTGATAACGCATCAGCAGAACGAGCAGCACGCCACACAGAAGTATCGCGCCCACCGCAAGCGAGACACAAAGCATCCGTTTCCTTTCCGATTTATTCATACGCCACCCATCCTGCCTTTCCCGTCTATCACACTCTCAATGTATGCCGATGCGATCGTTTTGTCAAGCATCCCGCCCGCAGCACTTTCCACAAAGAATTTCTCTGTTATTCTACAGACGCAACAAAAAAGCCCTGAGATTTCTCTCAGAGCTTTCTGTTCAAGTCGGCGACTACCTATTTTCACAAGCCGTTTCCAGCTAACTATCTTCGGCACAAGTGAGCTTAACTTCTGTGTTCGGAATGGGAACAGGTGGGACCTCACCGTCATCGACACCGACCGATCTGACTGAATCAGTATAGCACATTTCTGTGTATCTGTCCAGTATTTCTTAGAAGGACGTGCCTTCAAAACTGAATAATCACTGCTACTTCATTTTTTCGTTGACTTAAAAAGTCTCAAGCGAATTGTGGTCAAGCCCTCGATCTATTAGTACACGCTTGCTGAATGGATCACTCCACTTACACATTGTGCCTATCAACCTTGTAGTCTTCAAGGGATCTTACCTGATTGAATCAGTGGGATATCTTATCTTTGGGTCGGCTTCACGCTTAGATGCTTTCAGCGTTTATCC
>ERZ859967.238-NODE-238-length-31029-cov-6.810228_pt1 | contig 31029 bp, 27 predicted proteins | sample MGYA00510115_ERZ859967 | MGnify/ENA primary metagenome ERZ859967 (study PRJEB30046, sample SAMN00715171) | human gut metagenome | study: EMG produced TPA metagenomics assembly of the A metagenome-wide association study of gut microbiota in type 2...
TGAAAGAACGCTCCACCGTTCAATGATGTATAAATGGGAGGTGCCTGCCATGACCGCTGTGATCTATGCCCGCTATTCTACTGACAGTCAGCGCGAAGGATCCATTGAAGGTCAGATCCGGGAATGCACCGCCTATGCGGAGAAGAACGGCTTCACGGTGGTGAAGCACTACATCGACCGTGCCGTTTCTGCAAAAACGGATAATCGACCGCAGTTCCAGCAGATGATTAAGGACAGCGAGCGGGGAATCTTTGATGTCATCATTGTCTGGAAGCTCGACCGCTTTGCCCGGAACCGCTACGACAGCGCACGGTACAAAACCCAACTGAAGCGGAACGGCGTGAAACTGGTGTCGGCGACGGAAGTCATTTCGGCTGGCCCGGAGGGTATCATTCTGGAATCAGTGCTGGAGGGCTATGCCGAATATTACTCGGCTGACCTGTCTGAAAAGGTCGTGCGCGGCATGACCGAGAACACTCTCAAGGGTATTTATAATGGCGGCACGATTCCGTTCGGCTACATGATCGATGAGACCCGGCATTACCAGCCCGACCCGTTGTTGGCTCCGTATGTGGAGCAGACGTTCCAGAAGTATGCGGACGGTGCGACCATGACTGACCTGCGGGATTGGTTAAAGGCGCACAACATTAAGAATTCGATGGGCGGGGAGATGTCCTACAATACGATTCAGCGGATGCTGAGTAATCGCCGGTACATCGGCGAATTGCGTCTGCGGGATGTGGTACAGCCCAATGCAATTCCGGCACTGGTGTCGGAGGATTTGTTCAACAAGGTGCAGGAAAAGCTGGTGAAAAATAAAAAGGCCCCTGCCCGTCATAAGGCAGAAGATACCTATCTGCTGACCACCAAGCTGTACTGCGGCAAGTGAGGTGCGCTGATGTTTGGCGAAAGCGGGGTCAGCCACACCGGGAAGATGTACACCTATTACAAGTGTGCTGCCGCCAAGAAGAAAAAGACCTGTGATAAAAAGGCAGTGCGGAAGCAGTGGCTGGAAGATCTGGTAGTGACCGAAACCATGAAGCTGGTGGAAGATGACGCTTCCATGAATGCCATCATCGCCAAAGTGATGGAGCTGCAAAACCAGGAAAGCACGGATTTGCCCATCTACGAAAAGCAGTTGAAGGAAACGGAAACCGGCATCACCAATATGCTGAACGCTATCCAGATGGGCATTCTGACCAGCTCCACCAAGGAGCGGCTGGAAGCGCTGGAAGAACAGCGGAAGGAGCTGCAAGCCCGCATTGCCGAGGAACGGCTGGCTAAGCCAAAGATGAAAGAAGAGTTCGTCCGGTTCAATCGCAAGGGCAGGTTTGGAATACTGTTCTGACCGGCATATTTTGCGATATGCAATCCAACGATGTTGCAAACGATTGAAAAAGTTGGATTGCGATGGCTGCTCCGTTTCCGCAAGCTGGATATGACCCAGCCGGAGCAGCGGCAGGCACTGGTGGATACCTTCATCAATGCCATCTATCTCTACGATGATAAGGTACTTATTACCTTTAACTATAAGGAAGGTACAGAGACGGTCGCTTTCGGGGAAGCCGTGAAAGCAGAGATAAGTTCGGATATGAGTGCGCGAGGTGCACCACAACAAAATCCGAACTTTTTCCGATAGGGGAAGGGTTCGGATTTTTTGTTTTCTTCGGAAAACAGAACGAATCCATTGCTTCCCCCGAAAAATGATCCGCTGGTGTATGCAGACCTGATTCTCAATGGTGACCCGGAGGAATACTTGAAAAATGTAACCGGGAGCCACAGGCTAGAAATCTAAATGAATGCTGGACAGTACCATTTTTGAGTTGGTGTTGTCCAGCATTTTTTTGGCGTTGGCTGACCAATTTTAATGGAATCTTTATACTTTTACAATTTTCTTTACGGCTCTTTTATTTATTCCATGCTAATCTTTTATGCACACGGATAGGTAAAGGAGCTTTTATGATTCAATATCCTCGTTACAAGCGGCACCGTTTTTCTTCTTTTCAGGTCATTATTGCAGGTTTTGCGGCAGTTGATCTGGTGGGCGCGTTGCTTCTGATGTTTCCGATTGCTACACAGCAGCGGTGCGTCACACCGTTCCATGAGGCACTGTTTACCTCCACTTCTGCTCTTTGTGTGACCGGTCTTGTAGTACAGGATACCGGCAGCTACTGGTCGGTTTTTGGGCAAAGTGTGATCCTTCTTCTGATCCAAATCGGAGGATTGGGTGTCATTACAGTGGGCGCTGCCTTTGCGCTGCTTTCTGGGCGAAAGATCTCCCTCAAGCAGCGCAGCACGATGCAGGAAGCCACCGCTGCCCCACAGATGGGCGGTATCGTGCGGCTGACAGGCTTTATTCTGCGGATCACCGCCTTATTTGAACTGGCCGGTGCTGCACTGTTGCTGCCGACATTTTGCGCCGATTATGGATTGCGCGGGATCTGGTATGCACTGTTTCATTCCATTTCGGCGTTCTGCAATGCCGGGTTTGACCTACTGGGAACAGAGGGGGCAAAATTTGTTTCGCTGACACGGTATGCAGGTGACCCATTGCTTACCACAGTGATTGCGGCCCTGATCGTCTTTGGCGGCCTTGGCTTTCTGACATGGGAGGACATTTGTACATACCGCCTTGACTTTCACCACTATCGGATGCAGAGTAAGGTGATCCTTGCCACGACGGCATTTCTTCTGGTACTGCCGTCGCTGTACTTTTATTGCTTCGAGTTCACGGCAGGCTCTGCCCGGCAGCGCATTTTATTGTCGATGTTCCAATCCGTTACCCCTCGTACTGCCGGTTTTAACACCGCCGATCTTGCTGCGATGGGCAGCACTTCACAGGCATTGATGGTGGTTCTGATGCTGTTGGGCGGTTCGCCCGGCTCCACGGCAGGCGGCATGAAAACCACAACATTTGCTGTTCTGCTGGCCAATATGTGGGCGACCTTCCGCCGCAGAGAAGATGCGGAATTTTTCGGGCGGCGCATAGATAGTTCTGCGGTCAAGAATGCTGCCACGATTGCAGGGATGTATTTGACACTGTTCTTCCTCGGAGCCTTTGTCATTGCTACGGCAGAGCAGCTGCCGATGTCGGTCTGTTTGTATGAGACTGCTTCGGCTGTGGCAACGGTAGGTCTGACATTGGGCATCACGCCGCAGTTGGGCATCCTTTCGCAGGGGGTGCTGATCGCACTGATGTTTTTGGGACGTGTTGGCGGATTGACGTTGATCTATGCGGCATTTGGCAGCAGCCCTGCCCACTCTCGTCTGCCGCAGGAGAAGATCGCAATCGGATAAAGGAGACAAGTATGAAATCGATTCTTTTGATCGGGCTTGGCCGTTTTGGCCGCCATATTGCGCAGGAACTGAATGAGCTGGGTCATCAGGTCATGGCGATCGACAGCAACGAAGACCGTGTGAACGCCGTGCTTTCCTATGTGACGAATGCACAGATCGGTGACAGCACCAGCGAATACTTTCTGCGTTCCCTTGGCGTTGCCAATTTTGATGTGTGCATCGTAACCATCGGCGGCAATTTTCAGAGTTCGTTGGAAACAACATCGCTGCTCAAGGAGCTGGGCGCAAAGCTCGTGGTCTCTCGTGCAGAGCGGGATGTACAAGCCAAATTTCTGCTGCGCAACGGTGCGGATGAAGTGGTCTACCCGGAAAAGCAGCTGGCAAAGTGGGCAGCGATCCGATACAGCTCCGAACACATTCTGGATTATATCGAGCTGCAGGACGACCACGCCATCATGGAAGTGACCATTCCGCCGGAATGGATGGATCGCACGATCGGCGAGATCAATATCCGAAAAAAGTACAACATCAACATTCTTGCACTGAAAAAAGACGGAAAGCTCGATATGAGCATTACGCCGGATACGCAGCTGTGCCGGGATGAAAGTATGCTGGTTTTGGGAAAATACGCATCGATCCAGAAGTGTTTCCGGCTCTAAAAAGATAGGACGGATCATATGGATGTCGTTTTGTTGTTGATGGTTCTTGGAGTCATGTTGAGTGGCTTTTGGGCAGCAGATGCGCTGGATCACATACGAAAGGAGATCATTCGCCAAGAAGGAAAAAGACGCGGCTGGTGGTCGTGACCATCAAATTGTGCTATACTGTGGGCAAGGCAGGTGATCTTCATGAATCGGAACAACCCACCCACCGAACACATTCTGGCGTGTCTGTCATCTTCTCCCTCCAATGCAAAGATCGTGCGGACGGCGGCAACAATGGCAAAGGCTTTCGGCGGCTCTTTTACTGCGTTGTATGTCAAAACACCGGATGCCGACTGGATGAGTGCGCAGGACAAACAGCGCTTGCAGCAGCATATCCACATGGCGGAACAGGCGGGCGCAGATATTACGACCCTCTACGGCGATGACATTTCGCAGCAGATCGCAGAGTTTGCCCGGATCTCCGGCATTACAAAAATCGTACTGGGGCGCTCCAGTGTACATCGCCGCCATTTCTGGAGTGGACCGTCACTGACTGAAAAATTGACGCTGACTGCGCCCAATCTGGATATTTATATCATCCCGGATGCAGCAGTTGAGCAGGATTACGGCTCTGGCAGAAGGCTGTTTGCCCGTTCCATCGTCCCATCGTTCCGTGATCTGCTGATTACGGCAGGGATTCTAGCCTGCATCACGGTGATTGGATTTTTGTTCCTGCAACTGGACTTTGCGCGCTACAATATCATTATGTTCTATATGTTGGGTGTTTTGCTCACGGCTCTTACAACATCTGGCTATTCCTGCGGCGTTTTGGGTTCGATCGCCAGCGTTGCGCTCTATAACTTCTTCCTGACGGAGCCAAGACTGACATTCCATGCCTATGATCCGGGGTATCAAATCACCTTTGTGCTGATGCTGACTTCTGCCATCGTCACCTGTACGCTGACGACCCGGTTGAAAGATCAGGCAAAAATGTCTGCACAGGCGGCGTTTCGGACGAAGGTGCTGTTTGATACCAGCCGGCTTTTGCAGAAAGCGACCAACGAAGACGAAATTTTATCCCTGACGGCAGCGCAGCTTACCAAACTGCTAAACCGGAACCTGATCGTGTATCCAGAGCAGGATGGTTCTCTTGGACAGGGGCAAATTTTTAACACAGTGGAAGAAAGCAGCCGACTCCGTTTTGATTCTGCGCCGGAACGCAGTGCCGCGGAGTGGTGCTTTGCAAATAAGAAGCGTTCGGGTGCATCGACGGATTACTGCACCGATGCAAAAGGACTGTACCTTGCGATTCGTACAGGCAGCGGTGTGTTTGGTGTTATCGGCATCGACCTGTCGGAACGCTCCATGGATGCGTTTGAAAACAGCGTCCTGCTGTCGATCCTTGGTGAATGCGCATTGGCAGTGGAAAACCGTCGCATTGCGCTGGAAAAGGAGCAAGCCACTGTTCATGCACAGAATGAACAGCTTCGGGCAAATTTGCTGCGAACCATTTCCCATGATCTTCGGACGCCGCTGACCTCCATCTCAGGCAATGCAAGTAATCTGCTCTCCAATGCGGAAACGCTGGATGCAGAAACACGGACAAAGATCTGTACGGATATTTTTGATGATGCACAGTGGTTGATCGGTCTGGTGGAAAATTTGCTTTCCATCACCCGCATTGAGGATGGGCGGATGAATCTTCAAATCTCTCCGCAGCTCATGGATGAGGTGGTCGAGGAAACGCTGCGGCATATCAGCCGAAAAAGCAAGGAGCATATCATCACAACGACTTATTCGGATGAAATTCTTCTTGCCGACATGGACGCACGGCTTATCATGCAGGTCATTATCAATCTGGTGGACAACGCCATCAAATACACGCAGAAAGGCTCCCGGATCAATATTTCTGCGTATGCAAAAAACAGTAATATCGTGGTAGATGTATCCGATGATGGCCCCGGTATCCCGGAGCAGAATAAAGCGCAGGTCTTTGAAATGTTCTTTACCGGGCAGAATCAGATTGCAGACAGCCACCGCAGTCTGGGGCTGGGACTTGCGCTCTGCCGAACGATCCTTGCCGCTCATAAAGGTACCCTGACTCTCCGGGATAACGAACCGCACGGCTGCATATTCTCTTTTGAACTTCCCAAAAGCGAGGTAAGTATTCATGAATAAACCAACGATTCTGGTTGTTGAGGACGATTCATCGGTACGGAGTCTGATCACAACCACCCTGAAAGCACACGGGTATAAATTCCTGACAGCGGCCAACGGAGAGATGGCTGTGATGATGGCGTCCAGCCATAACCCGGATATTATGCTGCTGGATCTCGGACTGCCGGATATTGATGGCGTTGAGGTGATCCGCCGCATCCGGGAGTGGTCGAATCTACCCATCATCGTTTTGAGTGCCCGCAGTGAGGATTCCGATAAGATCGAAGCACTGGATCAGGGCGCAGACGATTATCTGACGAAGCCTTTCTCAGTGGATGAGCTTCTGGCTCGCCTGCGCGTGACGCAAAGGCGGCTGAATTTGCAGGCATCCGGTGAGGTCAGCAGCTCCGTTTTTGTAAATGGCCCGCTGAAAATTGATTTTGCTGCCGGCTGTGTCTGGCTGAATGATGAAGAACTGCATCTGACCCCAATTGAATATAAGCTGCTTTGTGTCCTTGCGCACAATGTAGGAAAGGTTCTGACCCATACGACGATTACGCAAAAAGTCTGGGGAAGCTCGCAAGAAAACGACATTGCATCCCTGCGTGTCTACATGGCATCTTTGCGCAAAAAGCTGGAATCAGGCGCACATTCTCTGCATCTGGTTCAGACCCATGTGGGGGTCGGCTACCGGATGCTGCGTGTTGAAGCGGATGATTCGCCAGAAGAATAGTCCGCAGGCAGATTCAGACAAAACAAAAACAGGGTGCGTCCTGCCGGACGCACCCTGCAAAAATCCACACACGATAAGGTTGACAGGGCGTTCCCCAGCGGGAACGCTCTGTTTTTCTTTGTTTGCATGATGAGCTTGTTCCGCCTGCGCAAACGCAGACTTGTCGGGGCAAGGCTCCTCCATCTTGCGGGCGCCAGCCCTCTTGACAAGGAAAAGCACAAGGCTCTTTAGGATGATAAAGCTATAAGAACAGGATAAAGACGATTGTTTGAAATTTTTGAAAAAACGAAAATCATTTTGATGATATGGAACGTTTTAATAGACAGGAAGGGGGTGAACCGTATCCAGACAGAATTATTGCTGCGGAAAGCGCAGAGCGGAGATACGGGTGCGCTGGACACTCTGATTGCGGCGTACTACCCACAAATTCTGAACTATTGCCGTTGGCATACAGCGGACGAGCAGCAGGCGCAGGATGCAGCACAGGAAACCTTTTTGAAAGCGGTGCGCTGGTTGGATTCCTGTGGTGGATTTCAGGGGTCATTCCGTCCCTTTCTGTACAAAATCGCAAAAAACAGTTGCATCGATCTGAACCGTACTATGGAGCGGACGGAGGTATCGCTGGAGAGCTTGCCGGGCGAACCCGCCTATCAGGAAAGCGGCTTTGCTGCGGCAGAGGAGAAAGCAAACCTGCGAGCGCTGACGGCCCAGCTGGAGCCGGAACAGCGGGAACTGGTATTGCTGCGGTTCGCACAACAGCTTAAATTGCGGGAAATCGCGCAGATCACAGGTCTGCCCCTGCGCACAGTGCAGACCCGCCTGCGTGCCGCATTGAAAACCTTGAAAATGCAATGGGAAAAGGAGGACTGGAGATGAATCGAGCCTTTGAAAAAGAACTGTCCAGAGCACTGGCGGCAGAGCCGGACACAGCCGTCCCGGAAACGCTGCTGCGCCGCTGCCGGGCGGAACGTGTCGGAAAACAACGGAGTGATTGGCGCGATTTGCTGCACTGCCAGCTCAAATTGCTGGGCTGGAAGGTCTGGGCGCTGGAAGCAATGGCGGCACTGGCGTTGTACAGTGTGGGGCGGGAACTTGCCCTGTGGGAGAAGGCATGGACGGTACGCAATGCACTGTTTGGTCTGAGCACACTCGCCATGCTGACAGCCCTGCTCGGTCTGCCGTTTTTATACCGGGCAAGTCAATATAAGATGCTTGAACTGGAACATGCCACATATGCAGGAATCGGTCGTCCGCTGGCGATGCGGTTTTTGCTGCTGCTGGCGGGGGAAACGATCCTGCTGGGAGTGCTGGTACTCAATGTGCGGGCAGCCGTGCCATGGAGCATCGGGCAACTGCTGGCGGTGCTGACCGTGCCATTCCTGACCGCAAACAATGAGCTGCTTCTGCTGCTGCGCTGGGTGCGCCCGGAATGGATGATGACCGGGGCTGTACCACTGTTTGCAGGGCAGCTGTGCTTGCTGCGGTTCGTGCAATTATCGGAACTGCCGAAAGGTCTGCCGCTGGCGGCGGGTGTGCTGGTGCTCTGTATGGTGCTGCAGTGCATCCGGCTTGCCGCCCGGTCAGAATATATTGCAGAAGCCTGAAAGGAGCAAGTCATGGAACTGAAAATTCAGAATATTACAAAGCGATACCGGGATAAAACGGCGGTGGATGATGTGTCCATCACGCTCACGCCGGGTGTGTGGGGGCTGCTGGGGGCGAATGGTGCAGGCAAAACAACCTTAATGCGGATGCTGGCGGGCATTTTGCGGCCCAGCAGTGGCCGGATTTTGTGCGATGGGGTGGAGATTGGGACGCTTGGTGCGGCCTACCGGGAAAAGCTGGGCTATCTGCCGCAGGAATTCGGGTTTTACCCGGAATTCACGGTGCAGGACTATCTGGAATATATGGCGGCGCTCAAGGGCCTGCCGCGCACAGAGGCTGCCCGACAGATCAACGCACTACTGGAGCGGGTGAGCCTGACCGAGGTGCGCCGCAAAAAGATCATAAAACTTTCCGGCGGTATGAAGCGCCGGGTAGGCATCGCACAGGCACTGCTCAACGACCCGGAAATTCTGATTTTAGATGAACCTACGGCAGGGCTGGACCCCGGAGAACGGGTGCGCTTCCGCAATCTGCTGTCGGAGTTTGCGCAGGAACGGATCGTTCTCATTTCAACGCATATCGTTTCGGATGTGGAATACATTGCGGCCGAAAATGCCGTGATGAAGGCTGGCAAAATCATTGCACAGGACACCACCGAAGGGCTGGTAAAGCAGATCGAAGCCAAGGTCTGGCAGGGAAATATCCCGATGGAACAGCTTGCCCGGTGGGAGCACCGGCTGCGGGTAGTGAACCTGCGCAACGAGCCGGACGGAACGGTAACATTGCGGTATCTGGCGGATGCACCGCAGCTGCCGGACAGCATCTCGGCGCAGCCTAGGCTGGAAGATCTGTATCTGTGGCTGTTCCCGGAGGAAATGGAGGAAGCAAAATGAACCTGTATCGTTTGGAATTGAAACGTGTATGCAAAACCCGTATGACAGCTATTCTGCTGGCCATTGCGCTGGTGCTGGCTGTGGTCATGGCATATCTGCCGGTGACCTTTATCGGCTGGACGGAACTGGATGCCAGCGGAAACGAAGTGCGTTACACGGGTCTGAAAGCAATCCGGAAACGGCAGGAGCAGCAGGTATCCGATACCATCACGCCGGATGTCATGCAGGAAGCACTGGAAACCTATCAGCGGGTGTACCGGCAGTATGATGCAAGCTCCATCAACGATATCCCGGTCGAGGTGTTTTATAAAGAACTTGCCCGGTATCAGCCTCTTGTGAACAACGCAAAGGAAGCCTTTGCCGACCCGAAAACCGGTATGGCACCGGGCGTGATGGGGCTGACCGCAGAGGATATGCAGAACTTTTACAGCCAGCTCCCCAAACGGCTGGAATCGGTGATCTGGCTGGAACAAGACGGAAAGCCCGGCTATGAGCAGGCGCAGGCCATTGCACAGAAAAAGTTCGATGCTGTACAAAGACCGTTCACCTATTCATTTGGGGTCAGTTCAGACGCAATGGATTACCAGACCCTGTTGAGCTTGCTGCTCACCCTGCTGTGCGCAGTGATTGCAGCCCCGGTGTTTGCGTCGGATGCACAGACCGGGGCGCAGGACATCCAACTGTGCACAAAAAACGGCGGTCTGCGGCTTGCAGCGGCAAAGCTGGCGGCGGCGTTCAGTATCACAGGGGCGGCGTATCTGCTCTGCGGCGTGGTGTGGATTCTGGTCACGAATGCTCTGTTTGGTTGGGAAAGTACCCAAACTTCTGTGCAATGGCTGTTTTCTGTGACCAGCCTGCTGCCGTATACCGTTGGACAGATGGAGTGGGTCATGCTGGCGGCAAACTTCCTGATCTTCTTTGCGGAGGTGGCCTTTGTGCTGATGGCATCCGTATGGGCCAAGAACAACCTGACCGCTTTGTCTGTGGCGCTGATCAGTGTGGTGGCACCGCTGATCGTTTATATGGTCGTGCCGGGCTCCTTTGGAGAATGGCTGTCCACCCTGCTTCCGGCAGGGGGCATTGGGCTTTCCAATGCATTGCTGTATAAAATGATCAGCTTTGATTTTCTCTATGCAGGCGGGCATGCTTTCTTTCAGGCAGATGTGCTGCTGGCATCGGCACCGATCAAGATCGTTCTGCTCGTTGGACTGGCAGCATGGGGGTATCTGCGAAAGACCAAGGTGGCTTAAAAGGAAACGCTACTGAAAAAAGTTCATCGGATGCATAGAAAACTGCATCCGATGAACCTTTGTGTCCTAAGCTCTCTGCCAAGAATCAAAGTTGATGCACAGTGATGTGCAGGAGGACTGGACAATAAAAGAGCGTTGAGTCGTTGGACTTGATGCTCTTTTTTGTTTGTGTACCCCGAAAAATTGATGAACAAAAAGAAAAATTAAAAAAATTCTCTTGAAAGCTGTAACGAAAGAGCGGGAATTGCGTTAATTGGATAGAAACAGTTGATCAGAATGAAAAGCGGAGGTGAAGGTATTTTATGAAAGGCAAAGAAAACCCATCTCTTATTTTGGCGTTCCATGGGATGCTTGGGCGGAAAAAGCAGACCAGTCTATTGCTGATCCTGCTGACGATGGTTTTTTCGTTCCTGACAGCAGCCACGATTTATTCTGGCAGCTCTGCCCAGGCGTTGCAGGATACCCGATGCGAGCTGTACGGCGAGTGGCAATACCTGAGATTATCGGATACGGACACGGATGCTGCACAGGTGCGGGACAATCTGCCTGCGTCCGCAAAAGTCAGCACGGCAATTCAGGATGGGATCGTTCTTGGGGCAGACAATGGGCTGGCGGGCGGTATCGGAACCGTAGACAGCGCCTTTGCACAACTGGGGCGTATCGTGCCGATCAGCGGTGATTTTCCCACGCAGTCCGATGAGATTGCCATGACAACGACACTGCTGGATGCGCTGGGCTGCTCCTATGATCTGGGGCAGACGGTCACGCTGAAGGTCGCTGCCAATGATTATGACCCGTTATCCGGTTCTGGTAAGATCGTGGAACAGACCTATACCCTGTGTGGTGTTCTTCCGGCCTATGACGTCTATTGGAATCTTGGCAGCAACCTGACGGTCAGTGCAGTTGTCGTTGAGCCGCTTGCACTGGCTGGGCAAAAATTCCAGACCTTCTACGATTTGAATGCGGACACCGTAGGTACTGCATCGGATGACCCGGATCTCATTGCAAATGAATATGCCTATCCGCAGGAAGATACGGTGTCTTCTTCGTTGACGTTCCTGCTGATGATCGCGATCCTGGTCAGCTTCTTTGCCGTTGCGCAGTATTTTGTGATCGTGCTTCATAAACGAGTGCAGACACTGCATACATTTCAAATCCTTGGCGCAAGAAAACAGGACTTGCACCGGATGTGCCTGTGGGAAGCTCTTTTTGCAGGTCTTGCGGCAGTTTTCCTTGGTTTTGCTCTTGGGTGTGGTGCTGCCGCCATAGGGCTTGGACTGCAAAAACAGCTTTCGTTCTTTGCAGTTCCTTTTGCATCGTTGATCCTGCTTGCCGTACTATTTTTGATTGCTGTGCTGTTGGGTGCATTCCTGCCGGCTGTTCTGACCCGCCCAAAGGCAGCACAGAAGAAGGAAAGCAAGGCCAAAAAGTTCCGTTTGGCGCAGCTTCCGCTTGCACCGCAGGTCGGTGTCGGCTGTGCGGTCTTGCTGATCGCAGTCAGCTGCCTTTATGTCGGATGGCGTGTCATGCTGCCGTATGATCTGGATGCGCCGTATGCTTGTCTGTCCATCAAGATGAACGGAAGAACGTCCGGGATGCCATTTTCTTTGAAAGAAGATCTTGCAGCATTGCCCGGTGTGGAAGATGTTTCGGCTGCGATCAACCTGACCGACACCTACAGTATTACTTCGGACAAGATCCAGGGCAGCCAGATGCTCTCCGATATCCGGGTCAAGGACAACGGATTTTATACGGGCGTTCCGAATCTCATGCATAATGCCTCGAATGGGACGCTGAATACGTTCGTTTGCGCCCTGCCGGATGATGAACTGGAACACGTTGCCGAAGACGCCGGCGTCCCGGAAAACAGCATGGATGCACTGCTGGCCGGAGATTCTGTTCTGCTCCGGTGGGGAGATTGCTATTATGATCCCGCTGCGGATGAATACTACCAGGGCTTCCAACCGGATGGCAGTACGTTGGTTGAACCTGTTTTCTCAGCTGGAGACAAGCTGAGTATCCAATACCAGCGTTATACCGGGCTGGACGAAGCCGGAAATGATGTTTATCAGACGTATGCCGCCGAGCTGCCCATTGCCGGTGTTGTAAAATCCACGGCAGATTACACACTGCTGACAACAGATCGGATCCTCTACAATGGCATGGTCTTTGTCAGCACGGCTCTTTATCATAAAATGTTTGAAGGCGCAGGAAGCTACCATATGGAAAAAGAAGGATACAGCAGCCTGAATGTAAAGCTGGCTGCCGGCAATAACTTCTCGCTGCGGCGTTCCATTGCATCCATTGCCACACGCAGAAATGGGATTCTGAGCGCAGACAATTACGATCTGCTCAGCCAAAGCTATACGGAAGGAACGCAAAGCGCATTTCTGGTCGGAATTCTGGCGGTACTTGGTGTTCTTCTGGGCTGCGCTTTGCTGGTCGTCCTGAACCTTTCTGCCTATGAAGTCCAGCAGCAGCGGTTGTCCCTTCTCCTGACGCTGGGCGTTTCCCCGAAAAAACTGGTGTGTTCTTATGCAAAACGGGTGATACCGGTGATCGTTGGAACTACGCTGATCGTCAATATCCTTGTATCGGTGGCAGTTTCGCACATTGTCCCGATTCAAAGCATTCTGGATCTGATCCGGATCCATACAGATGGGCGTGTATTTGAATTTCACAGACCTGTGGGAAGTCAGATCCTGGTCAGCATTCTGCTGATGGGATTCTGGCTGGGCGCGGCTTTGCTGCCGGTTTTCTCCTTTATTCGGAAAAAAGCATCGAAGGGGGACATCTTATGAAAGACAAAATTCTGGAAGCTGTGCAAATTTCCAAAACCTATGGCGAGGGCGAAAGTGCGGTTCAGGCATTGAAAGCCAGCGACCTGACGATCTGGAAGGGGGAATTTGCGTCCATCATTGGTTCCAGTGGCAGCGGGAAATCCACTCTTCTGAAGATCCTGGGAGGACTGCTGCCGCCCACGACCGGAAACGTTCTGCTGGATGGGCAGGACATCTATGCAATGAATGCAGAGCAGCTTGCACAGGTGCGGCGGCAAAAAATTGGCTTTATTTTTCAGGACTTCCGGCTGTTCCCGGAGTATACGGTGCGGGACAACATTCTGATTCCATTTTATCTCGACCATCGGACACCGGACGAGCAGATGCTCCGTAAACTGACGGAAATTCTTGGAATCGCAGAGAAACTCGATGCTCGTCCTTCTCAGATTTCGGGTGGACAACAGCAGCGTGTGGCAATCGCCCGCGCACTGATCGTAAAACCGCGCATTGTGTTTGCGGACGAACCGACCGGAAATCTGGACACCAGAACGGGTGAGGACACCATGAAGCTCCTGACAGAATGTGCAGCAGAATTCGGACAGACCCTGATCGTTGTCACCCACAACCCGGAGATCGCGAAGAAAGCACAGCAGATCATCCGAATCGAGGATGGGTGCATCCTAAAAGGACTTTAAAATCAAGACCCCGCGTGAAAACGCGGGGTCTTGATTTTCTGAACAGGAGATTTTTTTATTGGGGCGGAACGCTTCTTTTTACAGGAACAACGTCACACTTTTACATCCCGTTTCCGCAGCAGGCCCCATGCCAGCAAAAATATTGCCGCCAGCCAGAATGCGCAGCTGAGAAAGAACATTCCATAGCTTCCGGCCAGTGCGTCCTCGCTTTTGTTGGCATTCATGCCCGCCTGCATCAGGGCGTAGGGCCAGAGCAGGGAAAAGCCTTTGGACCCGGCAAAAATGCCAAGGATGCCGCCCAGCAGCCCCAGGAAGATGGGCACGGCAAAACTGCGGATGACCATGGCCAGTACCAGCTGGGCGGCAATGACGGCCAACGCACCCAGCAGTCCCCGCAGTAAAAACAGAGGTAAGGTGACCGGCGGCAGCCCGGGCAGATGGGCAAATACCTTGCCGCAGAACACGAACAGCGCAAACACAAAACCGTGGGTCAGCAGTGCCAGCTTTGTCACCACCACAAACTTTGCGGCAAACAGGTCCATCGGGCGCACGGGGCTTGCCATGATGAGGTTCCAGTTGTGCCCCAGATGTTCCAGCCGCCACAGGTAGGCGGCATAGGTGGCGACCATGGCAGGGAAGAAGAGCATGGAATAAAACAGGGTGTGCTGGGTCCACAGGCTATACCAGCCGTCGGTGAGGATCTCAAGATTTTGCAGATAATTGAAGGTGCCGTAGGTGGCGGAAAGAATGGGCAGCAGAAAGAACATTGCCCAGATGGGGGATGCGTGGAGTTTGCGGTTTTCCGCAAGAATACAGCGTTTCAGCATGGTTTTATACCTCCTCGTCCTGTACCTTGCGCCACGCAAGGGCAAACAGCACTGCGCCCAGCGCAAGGGTAAAGGCCAGCAGCCCCCAGTTGAAGGGGCGGGTGCCGAAGGTGACGGTGTGGGTGGCTTTGTCCCAATTGGCGACCTCGTAGGCGCTCAGCGGGATGTAGTACCCAAAGGGCACAAAATAACTGGCAAGCGGCGGCATAAAAGCAGAGAACAGCCCCACCAGTGCCCCTACGATGCCCACGCAGAGCGCCGGCAGGGGATTGCCCACCCACAGCATCAGCAGAAATTCGCCAAAGAAGAGCATTGCGTCCACAGCCAGTGTGCAAACGAACAGATAGACCAGCTGCCCAGTGGGAAAGGCTTCCGTGTAGCCGTGCACGATGCCCAGCAGAACGGCGGCTCCCATTTCCAGCAGAGTCACCAGCAGAATTTCCAGCAGGCCAAAGGCGGCTTTGCCCGCAAACAGGCTGCGGCGCTCCTGCAGGGTGTAGAGGAGCTTTGGCATACTGCCTTTGACCTCGATCGCCCACAGGCGGCTGGCAAGCACGGCCATCAGCACCGGCATCAGAATGGCCTCGATGACCGGGATGCTGTAAAGCAGGGCGCTATAACCGTTGGCCAGTTCTCCAGGGTCAGAGGGAGCAAGCCCGCCCACCCATAAGATCATGATGAGGGGCACCAGCAGGCAGAGCAGCAGATCGTGCCGCCGGTGCGCCTTCTGAAGTTCAGCATGAAAGGAACGCAGCATCTCAGGCCACCTCCCCGTTGGTCTGGGTCAGGCTGAGGAAGATCTCTTCCAGATTCTTTGTCTGGGCGGTCAGCCCGACCACACCGACACCGTTTTCGGCCAGCGTGCTCACCAGTGCCGCCAGTGCTTCGTCCGGCAGGGCGGGCAGTTCCAGCACATCCGGGTGCTGTGCCTGTGTCACCGCCCGGATGCCCTGTCGGTTCAGCACCGCAATGCTTTTGGGAGCATCCAGCACCCGCAGTAGGATCCCGCCGCGGCTGTGCTTCTGCAAGGCCTGCAAAGAGCCCTCAAACAGCATCTTTCCGTGGTTCAGGATGCCCACCTGTGTGACCATCTGCTCGATCTCGCCCAATAGGTGGCTGGAGATCAGCACGGTTGCCCCGGTGGTTTCCGGCATGGAGGAGATCAGGCTGCGCATTTCCTGAATGCCGGCCGGGTCCAGACCATTGGTCGGCTCGTCCAGGATCAGAAGCTTGGGGCTGCCCAGCAGAGCCATGGCGATGCCGAGCCGCTGCTTCATGCCCAACGAATACTGCCCCACCTTCCGGTTGGCATCGGCAGTCAGGTGGACGATCTCCAGCACCCGGTCAATGTCCTTGTGGGCAACGCCTTTCAGGTCGGCCACAATGGCCAGATTTTCCCGGGCCGTCAGATGCAGATAGCCGGAGGGGGATTCGATCAGGCTTCCGGTCTGCCGCAGCAGGGGGATGCGGTTTGTTTCGTTCATGGTATGGCCCAGCAGTTCCACGCTGCCGCCGGTGGGGTGCACCAGCCCCAGCAGCATCTTCATGCTGGTGGATTTGCCCGCACCGTTCGGGCCTAAAAAGCCGTAGACGCACCCTTGCGGGACGGTCAGGTTCAGATGATCGACCACGGTGCGGCCGTTGTAGCTTTTGCACAGGTCGTGTGTTTCAATGACAGGTTTCATAGAGGATGCTCCTTTCTCGTTCGCTTGGAACACCCACAGTTTACCTCGGCGGGCTTAAGCTCCGCCGAAGCCTGTCTTAATCTGCGCTTAAATTTTCGCAAAATCCGGACATTTCCGGCCAGAACGTGTTATAGTGGGAACAGAAAATGACCGGAGGAACACCGCGATGAACACGATCCAACAGGCACACATTTTACTTGTAGATGACAACACCGATCTGCTGCGGCTGCTCGAAGAGCAGCTGCGTGGGGCAGGCTATCAGAACATCCGCACCGTGCAGAACTGTGCCGCCGCACAGACCGCCTTTGCAGCCGAGATGCCGGAACTGATGATCCTGGACATCAACCTTCCGGACGGGGACGGGTTTTCGCTGTTTCGTACCCTGCGGGCAAAAGCCGATGTGCCGACCCTGTTCCTCTCAGCACGGGACGCCGATGCCGACCGCTTGTTCGGGCTGGGACTGGGCGCAGACGATTACCTGACCAAGCCATTTCTGATGCAGGAACTGCTTTTGCGGGTGCAGCACCTTTTGCAGCGTGCTTACCGGACCGAGCTTTCCCGGACAAAAGCAGCAATCTTGCAGCTGGGCGACCGGAGCGTGGACCTGCACGATGCCCTTGTGACCCTGCCGGACGGAACCACCCTTGCCCTGACAGCGACCGAGCGGACGCTTTTGCGCAAGCTGGCCGAAAACCGCGGGCATATCGTGACCTACGATGCGCTGTGCGAAGCGGTGTGGGGCGCGGATTATTATGGGTATGAAAACAGTCTGGGGGTTCATATCCGGCATCTGCGGGAAAAGCTGGAACCGGAGCCGGGCAGGCCGCGCTTTCTGCAGACGGTGAGGGGCATCGGGTACAAGCTGGCAAAGGAGGATGCACGATGAAAACCTTTGTGCGGCTCATCCGGCGGTATGTTCTGGCGGCGGTGGGCATCGTTCTGCTGCTGGTGTTTCTGGGCCTTGGGCTGCTGGTGTTTCTGGGCTGGCAGGAAACGACCCATCTGCCGCAGAGGACCTATGCGTCCAGCGAAATTGCGGATGCCATGGTGGAAACTCCGGCGGGGCTTGCCCTTGGCGCAGCGCACACCCCGGAAGAATGGATGGACGGCTATGCATGGGCCATGGTGCTGGACGATACCGGAAATATCCGGTGGAACTATGCCCTGCCGGACGCGCTGAACCATGCCTATACCACCGGAGAAGTGGCAGGGTTTGCCCGCTGGTATCTGGACGATTATCCGGTGTTCTGCTGGGCAGAGGACTATGGCCTGTTTGTCATCGGGCTTGCCAGAGGTAGTTTGTGGAAATACAGCATTTACACCTCGCCGGAGTACATCCTGAGCCTTGCCAAAACCATTCCGCTGGGGTTTGGGCTGCTGTTGCTGCTGGCAGCGATCTGCTGTTTTCTGCTCAGCTGGCAGGGGGCCAAGCGGCTGGAAACGGTGGCTTCCGGGCTGGATGCGCTGGCCGAGGGGCAGACCGTACAGCTGCCTGCGGAGGGCTTTGCCGGAGAGCTGGCCGAAAAGCTGAACCGGACCAGTGCGCAGCTGCAAACGCGGAACGAACTTCTGGCCCGGCGGGACGATGCCCGCACCCAGTGGATCGCCGGGGTCAGCCACGATGTGCGCACCCCGCTGGCGCTGATCCTGGGCTGGGCGGAGCAGCTGGAGCGGGACGCCGTCCTGCCGGAAACTGCCCGGCAAAAGGCCGGCGGCATCCGCACCCAGAGCGAAAAACTCCGCACCCTGATCGAGGATCTGAACCTGACCAGCAAGCTGGAATATGGGACACAGCCCCTGCGCAAGCAGGAATTTGCGGCGGGGCCGCTGTTCCGGGAGCTGGTGGCGCAGTTCTGCGAAAGTCCGCAGGCGGAGACCTGCGAGGTGTCGCTGCAGCAGACCGCTGCCGCAGAGCAGGCGAAACTCTGCGTGGACCGCGCCCTGCTGGAACGATTGCTGGAAAACCTGCTGGGCAACAGCATCCGGCATAATGCGGCACCCGTAGAGATCGAGGTGCAGACGGATGTTGCCGGAAATCGCTTCTGCCTGACCGTCGCGGACAACGGCACAGGCTATCCGCCTGCCGTTCTGGCGGCACTGCAAGGCACGCCGCAGAACGAGCAGACCCCGCACATTCTGGGGCTTCATGTGGTGGAGCAGATCGCCGCCGCGCATGGCGGCAGGGTGGCGTTCGGGCAGAATGTGCCAAACGGTGCAAAGGCAACGGTGTGGCTGCCCTGCGCTGAAAAAAGGCCCCGGCAATGCTCCTGATGCGCGAGCGTTTCGTCAGCAGGTCGGCTGTCAGGGGAACGGAATAATGCCGGGACAAACGGCAGAGTACTTCATACCATGAGGTGCTCTGCCGTTTCTTTTTGGGGAACGGGGGACGGAAATCTTTTGGATTGGAATGAAAATAACGTAAATGCACTGTATTTTGTTCGGTTGGAGAAAGTGATACTTCACGATGCCGAGGTCCAGCTTGGTGTAGAACCCCTTGCCGCAGGCGGCAAAATCCCTCGAAAGCTGCTCCATCTGTTGTGCTGCTGCATCGTGTTCCATGGGCACCTCTCCTTTGTTGATCGGTTTAAACCATAATACCATAGATTTCAGCTCATAACACATCGGGAAAGAAAATCGAGACGGAAGAAGCGACGGCAACAGAAAAGGCAGCCGTCTGCTGCAGACCGCTGCCTTTTAAAAAGAAGAAAGAGAAAGAACTGGAAACTTAGCCCTGCTCGGCGATGAACTTACCGGTCAGGTAACCATAGGTACAGGCAATGGAGTGGCTTGCACCGGCAATGGTGGTGGGGTAGTCGCCCACAAAGCGGCCGCCCTGGGTGTTGCCGATGGCGTACAGGCCGGGGATGACCTGGAAGCTGTTGTCCAGCACCTGTGCATTGGCATTGGTGCGCAGACCGCCCAGCGTGACCAGGAACCGCAGGGAGCCTTCGTCCTTGATGGCATAGAACGGGGCCTTGCGCAAAGCGAACATGCGGAGGGGCGACTTGCCGAAGTCCTCGTCCACGCCCTTGTCGCACAGCTCGTTGTAGCGCTCCACCGAGGCCACAAAGTTGGCCTTGGCATCTGCGTCCAGCCCCAGCGCGTCGGCGAGCTCTTCGATGGTATCGCCCTTCCCGGCGGTCCACTCGTCAATGCTCTCCTTCAGCGTGTCGCTGGCGCTGCGCACGCAGCCCAGGCCGCCCTGCATGGCGGGAAGCTGCTCGGCCCAGTCGGAATCAATGACCATGTAGATGGGGCCGGGCTGGCGCACGAACTGTGCGCCGTAGTGGTCGTTGGTCTGGTCCTCGTTGTGGAAGCGGATGCCCTGTGCGTTCAGCTGCAGGAAGGCGTCCGGGCCCAGCTTGCCGAAGTCGCCGTGGGCCATGCTGCCCGGAGGGCCGGGCTCCATCTGCGCACCAATCCACATGCCCATCTGCTGGCCGTCACCGGTGTTGGCGTAGTTGGCCTTGATGTCCGTGTGGCCGTAGGTGACGTCATAGCGATCAATGATGTCATGGATCCAAGGCAGGTAGTAGGCCATCATGGCGTCGTTGTGGCCAAAGCCGCCGGTGGCCAGGATCACGCCCTTGGAGGCGTTGACCTGCGTATAGCTGTCATCGGTCAGGCTCTGGAAGATCACGCCGGTCACGCGGCCGTCCTCGCCGCGGATCAGCTGACGGGCGGGAGAATCAAAGTAGGCTTCCAGACCGTTCTCGGCCACGGCCTTGTCAAAGTTGGCCTGCAGCACGGGGGTGTGTCCCTTGGGGCGGAAGTTCAGGGTGCCGGAGAAGATGCGCTCGTGGTCCACAGTGGGGTCATACTCCGGGAAAGCACCCATGGGGATGGTGTAGACCTGATTTTCGTCGGCGGGCTTTTCGCCGCCGATGGGGACCCACTGGATGCCGTCGTAGCCCTCGGCGTACCAGGTGATGGCTTCGCCGCAGTTGTCGGCCCACTTTTTCAGGATGGAGGGGTCGGCGCGATGGGACATCTGGGTCATCAGTTCGTTGACCAGCGCATTGGTGTCGATGTCCTCAATGCCGGATTCCCGGGCCTTGTCACAGTTGAAGAAGGAGAACTGCGAGGAGCGGCCGCAGACGCCGCTGGTCTTTTCAACGGCGATGACCTTCAGGCCGGACTCGGCAGCCGAACGGGCGGCGCAGACACCGGCAACGCCAAGACCCACGACGCACACGTCGCAGTCCAGCGTCTGGCTGATCTTGTTGGCAGGAATGGCTTCGGGTGCGTCCATAAAGCTCAGGTCCAGCACATGGCCGGCAGCGGCCTTGTCGGTCACCTGTACGGTCTCGCCCTTGGCCTGTGCAATGCAGGCCTCGGCAGCCACCTTGACGGCGGTGGTGGTGACGGTGGCACCGGCCACATTGTCGATCTCCGGGGACTGCTTGCTCAGCAGCTGCTCGGTGAGGGTGTCCTTGGCGGCCTGACCGATGTTCTCGGTCTCACCGGACAGGTCCAGCTCCACGTTGGTGATGCTTTCGGCGTCAAAGGTCATGGTGACCGTGACCGTGCTCATGCCGTTTGCGGTGGCAGAGTAGGTGCCGGGAATGTAGGTGCCGCGTGCAGCCTCCGAAGAGCTGGCGGGTGCCTGCGAAGCGGCGCTGCAGCCTGCAGCCATACCGGCTACGGTGGCAGCGGCAGCGGTGCCGACGGCTTTGCGCAGGAAACCACGGCGCGAGATCATGTTGTTCTTCATGAGAAATCCTCCTGTGTTTTTGTGGGCCCGGCGGTGTGAGGCCGGATGCCTGTTTCTGCCACACAGTGTAGAAAACGGCAGAGGGATTGTCAATTCGTTCACAATAACTGGGCGCTTTTTGCCGATAACTGGCAGGCACCGGTGGAGAAAAAAGATTTCGCCTTCCGGCGGGCAGTGTGCTATAATGGAAAAGAAATGTCTGCCCGCCGGGCAGGAAGAGAGGAGAGGGGCTGGTTTGTTTCAGATTGGGATCTGCGATGATGAAGCGGGCAGCAGAGCGTTGCTGGCCGGGTATGCCCGGACGCTGATCCAGCATCAGGGGCTGAATTTCCGGCTGCAGGAATACGCTTCGGCAGAGGCACTGCTGTCTGCACAGGACAAACCGGAAATCCTGCTGCTGGATGTACAGATGGGCGGGATGGACGGCGTGATGGCTGCCAAGACCCTGCGGGAACAGGGCTGCGGGTCGATCATCATCCTTGTCACGAATTATATCCAGTACGCCATCGACGGCTATGAGTTCAATGCGTTCCACTTTTTGAAAAAGCCGGTGGAATACGAGCGCTTCTGCCGGGTGGTGGGGCAGGCGATGCGGCTGGTCTACCGCAATGCCCATGCCACGCTTGCGGTAAAATGCGAGGAGGGCCTGCGCCAGCTGACGGTGCGCACGATCTCGTACTGTGAAACAGACCGCGGCGGGGTGCTGCTGCATCTGCCCGGGGAAACAGTGCGCTGCCGCCGGGGCATCGCCCAGCTGGAGCAGCAGCTGCAGACCGAGGATTTTTTCCGCTGTCATACGGCCTATCTGGTCAATCTGGCAGAAATCGAGCGCATTGGTGCGGCAGATCTGACCCTGAAGGATGGGACGGTGCTGCCGGTGAGCAAGCACCGGAAGAAGGCGTTCCGGGAGGCGGTGGCCGCTTTCTGGGGAAAGGATTACGCATGATACAGATGCTTTTGCAGCCGGTCTCCTTCAGCGACCTGCTCAGCTGTCTGGGATATGCGGCTGCCTATGAAACGTTTTTCCGCCGGATGCGGACAGAACTGACCTGGAAGCGGCGATTGTTCATGCTGCTGGCGGATCTGACAGGGTATCTGATCCTGATGCGGCTGCTGCCCCGAACCGAATATCTGCGGGTCCTGCTGCTGCATCTGATCCTGGCAGCGGCGTCCACGCTCCAGCTGCGGCTGGAATGCAGGCTGGACTGGAGCTATGCCGTGTTCCTGGGAACCTCCTTTGTGCTGTACCGCGGTGTATGGAATGCACAGCTCTCGGCGCTGCTGCTGCCATGGCTGGAAGAGAATGCGCTGCTGCGCAATGCGGTCAACCAGATCGTTTCACTGCTGCTGCTGTATGCACTGCAGAAGTGGGTGGTGCGCATGGACCGTACCCGCACGGTGAATCGGTATGAGCTGTTCGTGAGCCTGTTCCCGGCCTGCGTCATGTTTACGGTTCGCATTGCAATCTATCACTACTGTTTTTATCTGGAAGCTGTGCTGGCCGCCCGTGGCGTGCAGGTATTTGTCCTGCTGGGCGGATTGCTGGGCATTTCGACCCTGGTGACGCTGGGCGCCAGTGAGATGTATTTTTCCTACATCCACACACAGGAGGAACTGCAGCTGGCCGAACAGCAGCTGCAGCAGCAGTACCGGCTGTTTCAGGAGCAGCGCACAAGGGATGAACAGCTGAAAGGCGTGTACCACGACATGGCAAACCACCTCGGCGTCCTGCGCGGTATGACCCGGAGCGCAGATGCGGAAGAGTACATCGCAGCCCTGACCCGCGAGACCGAAACCGCGCTGCAGGGCGTTTCCACCGGAAACTCCACGCTGGACCTGATCCTGCGGCAGAAAGCGGAGCAGTGCACGGCCCGGGGACTGCATCTGGAAGCCGCCGTGCATATGCCGGAAGGGCACGGCCTTACCTCCATGGAACTCTGTGTACTGTTTGCAAACTGTCTGGACAACGCCATGGAGTCGGCGGCAGACCCGGCAGTGACGGACAAGGTCATCCGGGTGAACGGCGGTGAACACCATGGCTGTCTGGTGGTCCGGTTTGAAAATGCCTGTGCCAGGTCCCTGCAGCTGAAGGACGGCCAGCTGCCCACCAGCAAAAAAAGCGGTGTCCATGGATATGGGCTCAAGAATATCCGCACGGTGCTGGAACGTCACGACGGAACACTGAGCCTACAGCCGCAGCGCGGCCGCTTTGTGCTGACCTGGCTGCTGCCCCTTGACCAAAAGGCCCCTGTTGCTTTTGGTCAGAATGTGATAAAATAAAACCATCAAGTTACATAGGAGGCGCTTTCATGCTCAAACGTCTGCGCGCAGATCACCCCATTTTGTATTGCATCCTTGCCGAGGTGCTGTTCCTCGGCTCCCTGTTTTTGTCCAGTCTGGTGCTGACCGTCGCGCTGATGGCGGCCGGGGCAGATTTTTCCGGTCTGGATGAATACCTTCTCAGCCTTATACAGGAGCTGGTGGGGGCAGGGGCGGCCTGGCTGCTGCTGCGCCGCACCGGGCGGCAGAGACTGCTGGGCCGCCGCGGCAGCGGCTTTTTCAATGGCCTGCTGGTGGGCATGTACCCGCTGTTTTTCATCGGGTACACAGCCTTTGGAACGTTGGCTTTTGGCCGCCCGGACACGCCGCTGCTGCCGCTGCCCCGCATCCTGACCTTTATGCTGAATATGATCCTTGTGGGCGTAGCTGAGGAACTGGTGTTCCGTGGCATCATTGCTCAGACCCTGCTGGAGCGCTATGGTACCGCCCGCGCCGGGGTATGGAAGGCCTGCCTTATATCCGGCGTGCTGTTTGGCGCGGCGCACCTGAGCAATATGATTGGGTCGGCGCCCTTTGGCGTGCTGATGCAGTGCGTGTTTGCGGCCTCGCTGGGCGTGATGCTGGCTGCTGTCTACTTCCGCACCGGCAACCTCTGGGTCACAGTATTCCTGCACGGGGCCATGGACATTGCCTCCATGCTCATCGGCGGGCTGTACGGCACCACGACCCTCTCCGAGAGCGTGAGCGGCTACGACGCCTCCATGCTGCTGACCGTGGTGGTATACCTGCTGCCCGTTGCGTTCCTGCTGCGGAAAAAGAAGCTGCCGGAGGTGCAGCTGTACTGGGGAGCGTACACCCAAAAATGAGGGCAGCAGGCAAAAAAATCCTTGCAATCTGCCCTGCAATCTGGTATACTGTATCTGTTACCGTGGTACGGGGCTGGGAGTATGCCCGCATACCGGGAAAACCGTTTCCCGCCGCTGTTCCATTGGCACATAAAATTTTATAAAGAGGTATAGTACTATGAACAAGCAGGAAGTTATGGCCAAAGTCGCTCTGACCGAGAAGGACACTGGCTCTCCCGAAGTCCAGGTCGCTCTGCTGACCGCTCACATCAACGAGCTGAACGAGCACCTGAAGAAGAACCCCAACGATCACCACAGCCGCCGCGGCCTGATGAAGATGGTCGGCCGTCGCCGCAATCTGCTGGCTTATCTCCAGAAGAAGGACATCGAGCGTTACCGTGCTCTGATCGCAACTCTGGGTCTGCGTAAGTAATTTAAACAGAGGGCAGGTACCGCAAAGGTGCCTGCCCTTTGCTTTTGTATACAACTGGCAGCGGCTGCGTATTGCAGCAGTAAATCGAACGCCTGTGCCTGCAGCGGGTACGGACGCTGGATTTATTGCTATGATGCGCGTGTCACCGCCTTTTGGATAGGAAAACAAGTCCGAAAAACAAGGAGGCAAAAACAATGGCAATTGAATTTGGTTCCCGCAAAGAGACCTTTGAAAACTACAAGGTCTACGAAACCATGCTGGCAGGCCGCCCGTTCAAGGTTGAAATGGGCAAGATGTGCGGTCTGTCCAATGCCAGCGCGCTGATCCGCTACGGCGAGACCTGCGTGATGTGCAATGTCGTCATGAGCCCCAAGCCCCGCGAAGGCGTTGACTTCTTCCCGCTGAACGTGGAATACGAGGAGAAGCTCTATGCCGCCGGCCGCATCCCCGGCAGCTTTATGCGCCGTGAGGGCCGCCCCGGTGAGCGCGCCATCCTGACCAGCCGCGTGGTGGACCGCCCCATGCGCCCGCTGTTCCCCAAGGAAATGCGCAATGACGTGTGCATCACCATGACCGTCATGAGCCTGGACCCGGACTGCAGCCCGGAGATCGCCGGTATGATCGGCGCATCCCTGGTGACGGCTGTGTCGGACATCCCCTGGAACGGCCCCATCGGCGGCGTGCAGGTAGGTCTGGTGGACGGCCAGATCGTGCTGAACCCCACCCAGGAGCAGCGCAAGGTGAGCGACCTGGCCCTGACCGTAGCCGCTACCATGGACAAGATCGTGATGATCGAGGCCGGGGCCAACGAGGTGGACGAGGACACCATGCTGAATGCCATCAAGGCAGCGCATGTGGAGATCAAGAAGATCATCGAGTTCATCAACCGCATCGTGGCCGAGCGCGGCAAGAAGAAGATCGACTTCCAGGTCGTGGGTCTGGACATGGACATGTTCCACGCCATCCAGAACAAGTATCTGGACGACTTCAAGGCCGCTATGGACACCGACGATAAGAACGTGCGTGACGCTGCTCTGCGTCCTATTCTGGACAAGATCGCCGAGGAATACCCCGACCTGTCTGCTGCGGATCTGGATCTGGTGAGCTACAAGATGCAGAAGTTCGTCGTGCGCCGCTGGCTGCTGGACGAGGGCAAGCGTGTGGACGGCCGCGGCATCAACGAGATCCGCCCGCTGGCTGCCGAAGTGGGCATTCTGCCCCGCGTGCACGGTTCCGGCATGTTCACCCGCGGCCAGACCCAGGTGCTGACCACCTGCACCCTGGGCGGCACCAAGGACAACCAGCTCATGGATGACCTGACCGACGAGCAGACCAAGCGCTATATCCACCACTACAACTTCCCGCCGTACTCCGTGGGCGAGGCCCGCGCACCCCGCAGCCCCGGCCGCCGCGAGATCGGCCACGGCGCATTGGCTGAGCGTGCTCTGGTGCCGGTGCTGCCCTCTCTGGAGGAGTTCCCTTACACCATCCGCTGCGTGTCCGAGGTGCTCAGCTCTAACGGTTCTACCTCTCAGGCTTCCATCTGCGGCTCTACGCTGGCCCTGATGGATGCCGGTGTGCCCATCAAGGCCCCTGTGGCCGGCATTTCCTGCGGCCTGATCACCGAGGGTGACCGCTGGATGACCATGCTGGACATTCAGGGCGTGGAGGACTTCCACGGCGATATGGACTTCAAGGTGGGCGGTACCCGCAAGGGCATTACCGCCATCCAGATGGATATCAAGATCGACGGCCTGACCTACGACATCATTGCCGAGGCCTTCGAGAAGTGCCGCAAGGGCCGCCTGTATATCCTGGACGAGATCATCAAGCCCGTCATCGCCGAGCCGCGCCACGAGCTGAGCCGCTACGCTCCCAAGATGTTCAGCATGATGATCCCCACCGATAAGATCAAGGACGTCATCGGCAAGGGCGGCAAGGTCATCCAGGACATCTGCGCTACCTGCAACTGCAAGATCGACGTGCAGGAGGACGGCCATGTGTTCGTCTCTGCTGTGGATCAGGAGGACGCAAAGCGCGCCATCTTTACCATCAAGACCATTGTGGAGGACCCCGAGATCGGTGCCATCTACAAGGGCAAGGTCACCCGCCTGATGAACTTTGGTGCGTTTGTTGAGATCGCACCGGGTAAGGAAGGTCTGGTGCACATCTCCAAGCTGGACACCAAGCGTGTGGAGCGCGTGGAGGATGTGGTCGCCGTGGGCGACGCCATCGTGGTCAAGGTGACCGACATCGACCAGCAGGGCCGCATCAATCTGAGCCGCCGCGACGCCATCCTGGCTCTGGAAGCCAAGCGCGCAGAGCAGGCCCAGCAGTGATCTGATGGGGACCCCGTCAGGCAGACCGTAAGAATATGATGAAAGATCCGCTGTTTCTCCAAAGGAACGGCGGATTTTTTGTGCTGGACGCACTGCGTCTGTGCGCGGTATCATCAGAAAAAAGCGGACAGCATGAAAGGAAGAAAACCCATGGAAGAACATCACATTCCGCAGGCGGTGCAGATCCGCAATGCCCATGTCCACAACCTCAAGAACATTGATGTGGACATCCCACTGCACCAGATCGTGGGCATTGCGGGCGTGTCCGGCTCCGGAAAATCCTCGCTGGCACTGGGCGTGCTGTATGCGGAGGGCTCCCGGCGCTACCTAGATGCCCTGTCCACCTACACCCGCCGCCGGATGACTCAGGCCGCCCGGGCAGGCGTGGACGAGGTGCTGTACGTTCCGGCTGCGCTGGCCCTGCACCAGCGGCCCGGCGTCCCGGGCATCCGCAGCACCTTTGGCACCGGGACCGAGCTGCTCAACAGCCTGCGGCTCATGTACTCCCGTCTGGCCAGCCACCGCTGCCCCAATGGGCATTATCTGGCCCCGTCGCTGCGGGTGGCGGCCGGGAAAGAGCTGCTCTGCCCGGAATGCGGGGCGCAGTTTCTGGCCCCGTCGGCCGAAGAGCTGGCCTTCAACTCGCAGGGGGCCTGCCCGCAGTGCGGCGGCATCGGCACGGTGCGCACGGTGGACCCGGACACGCTGGTGCCGGATGATTCCCTGACCATCGACGAGGGTGCCGTGGCCCCGTGGAACAGCCTGATGTGGTCGCTGATGACCGACATCTGCCGGGAGATGGGCGTGCGCACCGATGTGCCCTTCCGGGACCTGACCGCGCAGGAAAAGGAGATCGTGTTCCACGGTCCGGCGGAGAAAAAGCACATTTTCTATCACAACAAGAATTCCAATCAGGCAGGGGAGCTGGACTTTACCTATTTCAATGCGACCTACACCGTGGAAAACGCGCTGGCCAAGGTCAAGGACGAAAAAGGCATGAAGCGGGTAGAAAAGTTCCTGAAAGAGGACATTTGCCCTGCGTGCCATGGCACCCGCCTTTCGGCAGCGGCCCGCGCCCCCAAGCTGCGGGGCCTCTCGCTGGATGAGGCCTGCCGGATGCCCCTTTCGGAGCTGGTCGGCTGGGTGCAGGGCGTGCCGGACAGCCTGCCTGCAGAGATGCGCCCGATGGCGGAAAACATTGTGGAATCCTTCACCGGCCCGGCAAAACGGCTGATGGACCTGGGGCTGGGCTACCTCACGCTGGACCGTGCGGCCTCGACCCTTTCCACCGGAGAGCGTCAGCGCATGCAGCTGGCCCGCGCCGTGCGCAACCGCACCACCGGGGTGCTCTATGTGCTGGACGAACCCAGCATCGGCCTGCATCCCTCCAACATCGTGGGCCTGACCGGCGTGATGCACGACCTGATCGCGGACGGCAATTCGGTGATCCTGGTGGATCACGACACGCAGATTTTAAAGGAAGCAGACTGGATCGTGGAAATGGGGCCGGAAGCCGGGGCAAAGGGCGGCCATGTGATCGCACAGGGCACCATCCCGGCCATCGAGGCGGACCCGGCGTCCCAGATCGGGCCCTTCCTCTCCGGAAAGGCGGACACCCTGCGGCGAAAGCGCGCATTGGCGGACGCCCTGTTTGCACAGGGAACACTCCATCTTTCCACCGCGCAGCTCCACACGGTGAAGCCGCTGGAAGTAGACCTGCCCAAGGGGCGGCTGACCGTCGTGACCGGCGTGTCCGGCTCCGGCAAGACCACGTTGGTGCTGGAGAGCCTTGTTCCGGCACTGGAAGCCCGCATCGACGGCAAGACACTGCCGCCGCATGTCCGCGCCCTTGACGCGGAGGGCATCGCCCACGTCAAGCTCATTGATGCGACCCCCATCGGGATCAACGTCCGCTCCACCGTTGCCACCTACGCAGGCGTCCACGATGACCTGCGCAGGCTCTTTGCGCGGTCGCCGGACGCAAAGGCACACGGCTACAAAGCCGGAGATTTTTCCTACAACACCGGGTCCCTGCGCTGTCCCGGCTGCGACGGCACCGGCGAGGTGAGCCTGGACGTGCAGTTCCTGCCGGATGTGAACATCCCCTGCCCGGACTGCCGTGGTTCCCGCTATGCCCGGGCGGCCGGACTGGTAAAACTGACCGGCCCGGCGGGGCAGACGGCCTCGCTGCCGGAGCTGATGGACATGGACGTGAACACGGCCATTGATTTTTGCCGGAACATGAAAACGGTCTGCCAGAAGCTGAAGGTCCTGCAGCAGCTGGGCCTTGGCTACCTGACTCTGGGCGAGGAAACGCCCAGCCTTTCCGGCGGCGAAGCCCAGCGTCTGAAGCTGGCCAGCGAGATCGGCCGGACCCAGACCGATTCCGTGTTCGTGTTCGACGAGCCGTCCATTGGCCTGCACCCGCTGGATGTGCAGGTGCTGCTGGGGGTGTTCCAGGCCCTGCTGGACAATGGTGCGACTGTGGTGGTCATCGAGCATGATCTGGACGTCATCCGCAATGCGGACTACATCATCGACATGGGCCCCGGCGGCGGAGATGCCGGCGGGCGGATCGTGGCCTGCGGCACCCCGGAGCAGATCTGTAACGACCCGGCCAGCATCACCGGGCGGTATCTGCGCCGCTGACGGCTGCAGTTTGCTGTTGTGTTTTGCGCCCGGATATGCTATCATCGGGCCAGAAGCAATGCGAGGAGGAGTTTTCTATGATCCAATTTGGCCTGCGTCTGCACGACGCCGAAAAGCTGCCCCTGGAGCAGGTGCTCCCACTGGTACGCCAGCGGGGTTTTACCTGCGCTCACCTGGCCCTGAGCAAATCCCTCAAGGAGGTTCCCAACACGCCGAGCGCCCTCACCCCCGGTTACGCCGCCTATCTGCGCCGCCTGTTTGCCCAGAACGGCATTGACATTGCCGTGCTGGGCAACTACCTCAACCTGGCCCACCCGGACGAGGACGCTCTGCACGCTATTCAGGAAAAATACTACGCCCACATCCGCTTTGCCAGCCTGCTGGGCTGCGGTATGGTGGGCACCGAGACGGGCGCGCCCAACGCGGAGTACAAGTTCTGCCCGGAGTGCCGCAGCGACGCGGCCCTTGCCACCTTTATCAGGAACTTCAAGCCGGTGGTGCGCTGCGCCGAGCAGTACGGTGTGACCATTGCCATCGAGCCGGTGGTCAAGCACATCGTGTACGATGCCAAGCGTGCCCGCACCGTGCTGGACGAGATCGGCAGCCCCAACCTGCAGATCCTGCTGGACCCGGTGAACCTGCTGAATATGGAAAACGTGGACGCCCGCGAGGAGGTGTTCGCCGAGGCCATCGAGCTGCTGGGCAAGGATGTGGCCATGATCCACTTCAAGGACTTCCTGCGCAAGGACGCCGGCGGGCAGCTGGCCGCCACCGGTGCCGGGCAGGGCGGCATGGGCGATTACCGCACCATCCTGCGCTTTGCCAAGCAGGAAAAGCCCTGGGTGTTCGCCACACTGGAAAACACCACGCCGGAGAATTCGGTCCAGTGCCTGCAATACCTGCAAAAGCAGTACGACGAGTGCTGACAGTAAATGAAACCGCACACTGCTGTCCGCAGCAGCCTGTGGTTTCATGGTATAAAAAAAGTCTGAACCGGTGGCGGATGCCTCAGTTCAGACTTTTTTGTTATTCTATGTCAGCAGGTCGTTAGACTCTTGCCAAGCCGTCCACACTCAGCACAACGCCGGTGATGCAGGATGCCTTCTCCGAGGCATCAAGAATTGTTTGTTAATTTTCGGAAGCTGATGGCAGGGTATTCCCGCAAAAGCTGTCCAGCCGCATCTGGCACCACACCACCCCGCT
>ERZ859967.277-NODE-277-length-29169-cov-7.635227_pt1 | contig 29169 bp, 23 predicted proteins | sample MGYA00510115_ERZ859967 | MGnify/ENA primary metagenome ERZ859967 (study PRJEB30046, sample SAMN00715171) | human gut metagenome | study: EMG produced TPA metagenomics assembly of the A metagenome-wide association study of gut microbiota in type 2...
TCTGACGTACACCTGACAGCTGATAATGTCCCGGTTGTGTACCATGACCGTAAAATAGAAGGAAAGGATATCCAGGCGGCCTCCTATGCGGAGCTGAAAGACCTGAAACTTTCGAACGGCGAAACGCTTCCGACGTTGGAACAGTATTTGGACAGGGCGAAGAAGCTGAAAAAGACCAAGCTGATTTTCGAATTGAAATCCCATGCGACTCCCCTGCGGGATCGGGAAGCAGCAAAGATTGTAGTCGACATGGTGAATGGTAAGAAATTGACGAAACGCACCGAATATATCGCTTTCAGTTTGGAAGCCGCAAAGGAGCTTCACCGTCTGTCCCCGAAGACTCCGGTCTACTACCTGAACGGCGACTTGTCTCCGAAACAGTTGAAAGAACTCGGTTTTGCCGGTCTCGACTATAATTATAAGGTGATGCAGAAACATCCGGAATGGTTTGTTGAAGCAAAAGATCTGAAACTGAAAATCAATGTCTGGACGGTCAATGATCCTCAGGTGATGGAAGAGATGATCGAGAAGCGTGTGGACTTTCTGACTACCGACTATCCCGAAGAAGTGCAAAAAGCAGTACATTTGTACCGCTGAGTAAATGTGTGAAATGAGAAAGTATTGCTTGTCGTTATTGCTCTTGTTACTGACATTGGTTTCGAATGCAGTCGAACCTCCCAAGCGTGAGATTCGGGGAGTGTGGCTGACAACTGTCTATGGTCTGGACTGGCCACATAATCCGGCAACGACGGAGACGGGGCGAAAGGCGCAACAACGCGATGTCTGTGACATTCTGGACCGTTTGCAGGATGCGAATTTCAATACTGTTTTTTTGCAGGTCCGTATGCGTGGCGATGTCATCTGGCGTTCGGCTATTGAACCGGCAAGCAAAACTTTCTCTGGAAAATATGGAATGATGCCGGGATATGATCCGCTGGCTTTCGTGGTCGACGAATGCCACAAACGGGGGATGGAATGCCATGCTTGGTTTGTAACTTTCCCGCTAGGCACGGACAAGAGTGTGAAAGAACAGGGAAAGCTCTCGGTTGTCAGGCGCCAGCCGAAACTCTGCAAGCGTCATAACGGCGAATGGTATTTAGACCCCGGCGTTCCTGGAACTTCTGACTATGTGTTGTCTTTAGTGAAGGAGTTGGTGAACGGATACGATATCGACGGCATCCATTTCGATTATATCCGCTATCCGGAACAGGCAAAATCTTTCCCGGATAAAAACTTGTATAATAAATATGGTAAGAAACGCCCGCTGGCAGAATGGCGCCGGGAGAATATCAATAAGATGGTTTACCGCATTTATGACTGGGTGAAATCGGTAAAGCCTTGGATACAGGTCAGCAGTTCGCCGCTCGGCAAGTATAACCGCATCGAACGTGTTCCGAACGCCGGATGGACGGCTTATGAAAGTGTCTTCCAGGATCCGAAAATGTGGATGCAGAACGGGAAGCAGGATATGATCGTCCCGATGATGTATTACCTGCATGATAACTTTTTCCCGTTTGTTGACAATTGGGTAGATAACTGCAACGGACGCCTTGTAGTTCCCGGATTGGGCGCGTACCGGATGTTGAAAGAAGAGGCAGACTGGACCGTCAACGATATAACGGATCAGATCGACTACAGCCGTTATTACGGAGGGGCCGGCTGTACATTCTTCCGTTGTGCGAATATCCTTGACAATACGAAAGGGATATACGATGAGTTGAAGGATAAATATTATAAATATCCGGCACAACTTCCTCCTTTGTCCTGGTTGGACGATACGGTTCCTGCAGCCCCGGAAGAAATACGGGTGGAAAAGGAGGGGGATGAGTTGAAGCTCTCCTGGCAGAAACCGGATTCGGAAAAGGACGTGTTGACTTATACCGTCTATTATTCGCTGACGGATTCGATCAATCCGACATCCGCCCGAAATATCTTGATGACAGGAATCCGGGATACCTCCATCTATCTGCCTGTCGATACGACTTCGGAGCGGGGATATATATTTTCCGTTTCATCTTCCACTCGCTATCATATAGAAAGCGTGCTATCGAAAGAAACCTATTATTATCTTTCTAAATATCCTAAATAATATTAACGGTTTGGAAGGAAACCCTGGAATACTCCGGTGGACAATGGAGCTGGTTGCCCTTGCTAAAAAAGTAAGGGGCAAGTATATTTTGACATATCGCTTTATAGCATATTTAGGTATGGGTTACATAATTTGTGAAATCTGTGTCTAAAAATTGATACCGATTCCGATTATTTGCCAGAATACAGTATCTTTGTGCGTTTTCAAGAAAAATAATTTATCCGGAATGCAGCGTTTCGGATAATTTGAACATCATAATAAATGTATGGTCCTGGAAAGGGCATGAAGGCACACACTAAATGACGGAGAAACAACTGATAGAGGGTTGTAGGAATGGGGAAAGGCTGGCTCAGAAGGAGCTATACGAAACGTATTCCCGTAAAATGATGGGAGTTTGTCTGCGTTATGTTAGCGACAGGGAAACTGCCCGTGATTTGCTACAGGATGGTTTTGTGAAAGTCTTCACCAGTATGGATTCTTATTCGGGACTTGGGTCGTTTGAGGGGTGGATGCGAAAGATCTTTGTCAATTGTGCGTTGGAGTATTTGCGCAAATCGGATGTTTTGCGTGAAGCAGTCGATCTGGATAATACGGTGGAGTTGGTTCATCCAGATAGTTCTGCTATATCCGATATGTCGGCAGTCGAGTTGATGAAGCTTGTGCAGGAGCTTCCTGCTGGTTTTCGTACAGTGTTTAATCTGTTTGCAATAGAAGGTTATTCACATAAGGAGATTAGCGAGATGATGAATATAACGGAGAGTACATCCCGGTCGCAGTTCACGCGTGCCAAACAATTATTGCAACGCAGGATTCATGAATTGTATTGAGTAATAAAGAAATGAAGGATAAGGAAAGAGATATATTTGACGATTTGTTCCGTTCGAAGTTGCAAGACTTTGAAGCGGATACGATGCCGGGTGATTGGGAGGTAATAGCTGACCGTTTGCCAGTTAAAAAATCTGTCCCTTTCCGGCGGACTTTACGCTATTGGGGGGCTGCTGCTGTTATTTCTTTATTGGTTGTAACAGGAGGAGTCTATGTTTTTAACCGCGACCGGGAACATCTGCCTATAGCCGAAACGATACGGAAAGAAACCGAGTTGAAAACAGGCTTACTGAGCGATCCGAATCGGTGATACCAGCAGTCGTCGCTTCCAAGCCGGTTGACCGGATGGCAAAACGTGCTGTTGCGCAAGTTACGGCCGTAACTACGTCCCGGTCGGATATAACGGCAGACGAAGTTGTCCTTTCGCCAGAAGAAGATTGTGATACTGTTGTAGTGATTTCTTCTAAAATATCCGAAGCGTCCGAAGCGATAGCGGTGACCGAGACGGCAACGCTGACCGGAACACACTTTTTATTTGCGGATGCAGCGCCTGTGAAAACAGAAGAAAAGAAAGTACGGGCGAAAAGATGGAGTTTCGGAATGGGAGGTGGTAGCGTGAGTGCTGGAACATCTAATTCATTAAATGCCTATGCTTTGAAGAATACGTTGATGACGGATCAGGAACTGTTGCAATTGAATTCCCCGTATTTCAATAGTCAATCTCCGAAAACGAATATTCGCCATAAGACACCAGTTTCGATCGGATTAGGTGTCAGTTATTCTCTAAATGACCGTTTTTCCCTCCAGTCTGGTTTAAATTATACATTCCTTTCTTCCGAATGGGAGACCGGAGCTATATATCATGGTGAAACGAAACAGAAGTTACATTTTATTGGAATTCCTCTTTCTTTGTCCTATAAAATAGCAGAATGGAAGCGTATTCAATTTTATGCAGCGGCGGGGGCCATGACCGAGATTAATGTTGCTGGTAAGTTGAATGCCAAAATATTTGTGGAAAACAATGAAATCCGTCACGAGAAGAAGCATATCCGTATGAAAGAATGGATGTGGTCTGTGAATGCCCGGGCCGGTGCCAGCTATCCGTTGCTCCGTTTCTTAAGTGTTTATGCGGAGGTGGGAGCCGGTTATTATTTCGATAACGGAAGCGATATTGAGACGATCCGTTCCGAGAAACCGTTTAATGTGAATTTGCAGGCGGGTTTCCGTTTCGGTTTTTGAGTAAGAACTAATAAATAATAAACAATATAAAATTAAAGAACAGTAAAAATGAAGAAACTTAAAGTTTTAGGGTTAGCAGCAATCGCTGCGGGTATGTTTTCGTTAACCTCTTGTTTGGACGGCGGCGGTAATACACAGCAGCTTTCAAGTTATGCTATAGTCGATTATTCTTCTACGATGAGAACTCTGATTTATCCATTGGGCTATTATCCGTTGTATGTTGCTACAATTGCAAATGATCCGACTTATAGTGCTGGAGATTGTGTGTTGGCTAATTTTACGGTCGATTTTGATTCGGCGGATAATGCGAATGCCAGTACAAATGGTTTTTATGTGGCGACAGGAGCTGCTTCTTCTCCATTAGCAAAATATGATTTGAGTTATTCTCCATTGGACTCAATGGCATTAGATAATGAATTGCTTTTGTCTGGTTCCGAAAGTGCATTGTTATTTTCTAATAATTATAAGAGAATCGTTGTTATTCCTACTTTTACATCTGTGTTGACGGATCAGAAGAACACATATATAATGTCGATGGATTCTAATCAAGAACCTGAAACTGTTGATGGAACGGACCGTGTTTATACGTTGTGCTTACGTGCTCAAAAGCGGGAAGAAGGGAAAGCACCAACCATTAGCAATGCTATGGACCCGATCGCTGTTGAAGGAGGTACATTATATTCTATGTTGAAAGGAAAAGAATCAGCAGCAGGGAAGAAGATTGTAAGTTATCGTGTGAAGTATCCTTTGACATTCAACGCAGATTCGACAAAGATAGCGACTTGGGGGTATTCTAAAATTTCTCAATTCTCGATTGAGGAAGCTACAAATTAATATTCCATATCTTGCGCTTGACGCAGGATCACATTAAAATCGGCCGTATAAACATTAGATCGATAAGGCTAGTTTTTTGTGATCTTGAGTCAAGCATGGAAACAAGGGGATTTAATGCACCTCCATAGTTTTTGGCAATGCTTTTATCATAATAATATCCCAATATTTAATGAGTTTCCTTTATACAGAAGATACATGTCCTGCTAGGGCAGATAGACGATGTCATCGCCCAAGAAAAGTATTCGGAAAGTAATGAGGAGGTTGAGTTCACTCCGGCCATGCTGACCGAAATGGCGGGAGAATTACGTCATGTGCTGGAACAGGTTCCCGAGCCTTCCACCAAGGAGGAAAAGACTGAGCTGAAAAAGAGACGCAAACAGCTGAAGGAGCTGGAAGAACATAGGGACAAACTCCAGGAATACGACAGTCATCTGGACACGCTGCAAGAGAGGAATTCCTATTCCAAGACGGACAAGGACGCAACTTTCATGAGAATGAAGGAGGATGCTATGCGTAACGGGCAGACGAAGCCCGGTTACAACCTTCAGATCGGCACCGAGAACCAGTTCATCACCGATTTTGCACTCTTCCCGAACCCTACGGATACACTGACCATGATCCCTTTCCTGCAATCTTTTTCAAACAGGTATGACCGGATGGCTCATACGGTGGTTGCCGATTCCGGCTATGGTTCCGAGGAGAATTACCGCTTCATGTCAGAGAACGGCATGGAAGCTTACGTCAAATATAACTATTTCCACATGGAGCAGCGGCCGAGATTCAAACCGGACCCGTTCAAGGCCGAAAACTTCTACTACAATGAAGAACAAGACTTTTGTATCTGCCCCATGGGACAGAAGATGCAAAGGATAGGGACTAGACATGTGAAAACAGCATCCGGATATGTCAGCGAAAATGCCAGGTACAGAGCCATCAGATGTGAAGGCTGTCCGCTAAGATGCCGATGTTTTAAAGCAAAGGGGAACAGAACGATAGAGTTGAATCACAGACTCAGAAAATACAAGCAAAAAGCCAAAGAGTTGCTCTGCTCAGAGGAAGGGCTGAAACACAGAGGACAGAGATGCATAGAACCGGAAGCCGTGTTCGGACAAATGAAAAACAATATGAATTACAAACGTTTCCGCCATTTTGGAAAGGACAAGGTCTTCATGGACTTTTCCTTCTTTGCCATTGCCTTCAATAATCTTTCGTCTGGCTCCAGGTTCATATTCCAGTCTTGTAGGATTTATGTTTCCGTACTCATCATGTTCTATTTTCATACTGATGAATGATTGCATGATCGTGTTCCATTCATTGAAATGGCTCATGTCAATATCATCATCTTTCCAGTATAGCTTATCCTGAATTTCAGGTATGGCAAAAAGAATACGGTCAAGGAAACCATTATTGCTTTTACTTCCTTTGAATGTATCGATAAGTATTTCCGGCTGAATTGTACCTATCACATTGGAAAACGGAGAGTCAATCATGATATTGTTGGTATTCATTTTGCGGTCGGAAATATACATGTACCCATTGAACAGTGATATGTAGAACTGTTCTTCCGAGCCTTTGTTGTAGCGTGTGAAATTATTGATCCACCCTTGCAGTTCATCCATGTAAAGGCAAATGCCGCGCGGATTCTCTGATATTGACTTTGCCATAGCTTCCTGTGTGATATCAGAAACCAGAAATCTGGTGCGCACAGGTTCCTTGGGAAACATATCAAATCCCTGTTCCAGACGTTCCTTTTTACTCAAGCTCATTATTGATTCATACTTTCTGTACTCTTCGTTATATATTTCCTTCTGCTCCTTATCAAATCTGAACAGAGGTTCGAAGGCTGTTTTCAGAGGATGGCTTTTGTTGGCACCCGGCCTTCCGACGAGAGCCATATATATAATACACTTTATATCCCATCCCGTTTTGAAATGAAGGATATGTGTATTGCCTATACAAGTGGAAATGGCTGTCATCATGCTGCACGCAGTGTAGTCGATAGGAAATGCCAGGTATTCATACATATTCAGAATGATGTTTCTTATTTTATTTGGGAAAACATCAATAGGAAATGAAGAGTCGTTCATTTTGCCTATCATGCTGACAGCATCATTTATTATACCACTTGGAGTTATTCTACTTTCTCCCATACCTGTTAATCACGGTTTAATACCCTGAATGACTCAATATGTGCTTCATCAGAGAGTTCATTAATACATTTCTTCTTGTGCATTTTCATCCATTCGAGTATCTCAGACCGGTAGAAATGGAGTGTATTACCTTGTTTAGAATGGGGAATACTGTTTTGACAAGTATACCGGTAAATGGTACTCACGCTTTTCTTTATAAGAGAACTTACTTCCTCGATGGATATCTCATCATCTTCCACCGACATGTTGTTCTTAGAATTCTGAGCCTGTTCCTCCATCATTTTTATGAGGTGCTCTACAGCCTGCGGCAAGTTATCATGTGTAACTTTGCCAAAAACATTGTTTTCGTTTTTCATCATTTGTAAAAGTTTGATTTCTCTGCAAAAGAATGGCAAATGATGGATAAAAAAGCATGTCCTCATGAATTCCTCATGAATTCCTCATGCGGTCCTCATGCTTTCCTCAAACTTTTAACAACTACAATGTAATATGCTGTAATTCTGCGTGTTTATACTATGATTTATATGTGTCTGACTGATATAAAAAAAGATTCCGATAAAACTTTAAATACAGTTTTACAGGAATCTTCAGTAATAAGGATTTTATTTGTTTCTACTGGATTTCTTTCAGATATTCGCTGAAGAAATTGCTTTTTTTCATATTTATGGCCTCAATACGGGAATTGGTTGCCAGCCTTGTACTGTTCTTGAATAATACATTGGCAGTGCAGAAAGATGATATGAATTTCTGGCACCCATTGAAGAAATCGGTTTTCTTTAGGTCTGTTCTACAATAGTGGCACATTATATAGAGGCTATGAATGAAAGCTCCCAAGTCAGTCTTTGACATTCTGTTGATTTCAGAAATCGGGTATTGTATATCTTCCTCTATTGGCATGCCTGTAATTTGAGAAAAGGCATACTTCTTAAAATATTCAATTTCATAGGACTTGAGACAATCGTCCAATTCCGTGCTGATATAATTATAAATAAAAGAAAACAGTTTGCATAATCTTGTAGATTTGTCATCGGACGGATTATCATTGCCGTTATTCTCTATTGCATCCAGATAATACTGTAATGGTTTCTGGTCATTTACGAGAAGTTCCTCTATCTTTTCGATCTGCTGTTGATGGCGGTTTTCCTGTTCTTTAAGTCGTACCAGCAGCTCTTCGGCTACACTTTCATTGTTTGCCTCATTTTGGTATTCTTCCAGCAGTTTTTTCTTGCACCGGTATAAATGTCCGTTTGTCTTGTTATATATCCTCAGATTGACATAGGTAAGTTCCTTATGTAACCATTCCTGATCATCCTTATGCTCATTCAGCACAAGAATATATTTGTCCAGTTCACTTTGAATCTTCATATCGGAGATTTTCCGCACTATCATAATAATTATCGCTATAAGACTGATATCGGCCAAAGAGTAGGAGACGACCGAGAGTATGGGGCTGTATTTATACACTTTTGCTCCTGAGCAGATAACACCAACGACTAATAGCAGAAGTACTGCTATTAGCCAGATATAACCGATATGCAACTTTTTTGCATATCGGAATGGATTGATTTTAGAAATTGCCTTTTTCATATTGTTCTGTGTTTTGACTGATTGTATTAATGCTTAATCGTTTTGCAGCTTGTTCCTTTAATGGGTTCACGACTTTGGTATATCGCATTGTCGTACTTTCCTGTTTATGTCCGAGTACATTCTTGATAGTAATGATATCTGTACCGAGGGCCAGTGACAGGGTAGCGTATGTATGACGTCCGACATGGAAGTGCAAGTCTTTCTTTATACCTATGCTGTTGAACCATCTTTTCATCGGATAGGTCAGCATATATGTGGTCAACCCGTTAAATACGAGTCCTTCACCACGTGGGCCGATGACTTCCATGAGATCATCTCCGATAGGAACGTTTGCCATGTTCTTTGTTTTCTGCATACGTTTGAATACACACCATCCACCTTTGGGCAATTCCTTGATGTCCTCCCACTTCAAGGCAAGTATGTCACTTCTTCTGAATCCTGTTATACAGGCGAAAATGATAGCCTTTCGCAAAACCGGAATAGGGCACTCATTATTTATGATCAGTCCTAATTCATGTTCTGTCAGATAATTGATTTCTGTTTCCTCTTCCGGAATCCTGTCAAGAAAATCATTGATATTCTCTTTAAGCATTCGTTTCTTATAGGCCTCTTTCAACATTCCTCTGAATGTGGAAAAATATCCCGCAGCCGAGTTCTGTTTCAGCTTTTTACTGTCGTTTCTCAGCTTGGCCGTATTCAGCAGATAGGAACGGAATCTCTGGCAGAGAGCGACATTGATATCTGCAAAAGTACATTTGTTGTTGGTGAAGGCAGCAAAGTGCTGATACACATAAATCCACTTCTTATTGTGCTTGAGTGATTCATTTTTGAAATAATCAAGAAAATCTGTTTTCTCAACAATCTTATCGTAAAAATCGAATTTCTCGTTTATTATCTGCTCCAGTACTCTCAGACGGAATATTTCCATCTTCTGCATAATACTTTTTACGTGTTCACGTTCCGCAAATGATTTGGGCTTTTCCGGAAGATGTACATTGAGAAAATAGCGGCGTGTTGTTCTGTTAGTTCCAGGAATGAGAATAGGAGGGTAGAAGTCAAGATATAATGAAACTCTTCCCTTACTTATTTTCTTTTTTCGTAAGATATACTTTTGAAATCATGATAATTCGGATTTGATAGGTGATACATTAGCGTTGTTTGTCATAGATTGCCGTTTACTCATGTGCGGCTATGGCAGGTTCATTAACATTATTTATGGCAATGTTTCCTGTACTAAACACCTTTCTGAGTCCTTCAATGCTTATAATGACATTCTTTCCCTTTGTCTTCTTGGGAATGTTGTACCATTTGCATCTGTTGTAGATAGTGTCACGATCTACATTGAACAATGCACAAGCTTCGGGGACGGTTATATATCCGTCCTCTCCAATCCGGGCATTTTTGATTTCATCAACATGTTTCTTGGAATACAAGGTAGTATTCCCGGTCTTTTCTTTTTTCTTGGGAATTTTATACCTTGAGGTAAAGCTGTGTACGGCCTTTACCGTCATCTTGTAGATTTTCTGGATCTGTTCGATTGTGTACCACTCTGTTATTTCTTCAGCTTCCTTATATCCCAACTTCCTGAAATAGCGGTCAATATGTTCCATACTGAACAGCCTCTTTCCTGAAAGAGTGGCTGAAGGAATGTTGTTTTCTTTAGCAATCACATAAAGTCTGCTATAAGAAATCTGGTACTTTTCTTCTATCTCTTTTGCAGAGTAGAAATCAGTAATTGTTTTTGTAGACTTAATAGGTCTCTCTTGCATTGTTTTTACGCTTTTTAAATTCATCATAACCGTTTCAACCTCTTTGCGTTTAACAATAATTCTACTACCAATTTGTAAAATGGAATTTCATAAATCCGCATGTAAGTATAAATACTTTTTCTGCTTACCCCCAGATAAATGGCGAGTTGTTTCAGGCTGATAAATTCTCTCGCCTGTATAACTTCCAGTTCATCTACAGCCAGACGGATTCTTTTCTTCTTTTCCTCTTTCACTTCTTTTGTGACTGCATTATAGCGGTCATTTCTAATTAACTCCTTGTAATACTTGTCGTTACAAGCCTTACAACAGAAACGTGTCTTGCAGGTCTTTGCTATGAAAGTTTTCCCGCAAAATTCACAGATTCTTTCAATTCTTACCGATGCAACATCGAAGCATGTTTAATTATCAGCGTTTTAGCTTTTTAATCGGTACAAATAGATTTTTGACAAAGAATTCATTTTCTATGTACAAGTGTAAACCTTTGTTTTTCAGTCTTTTGTTGATTTTATTTGTACCGCCTTTCTTCATTCAAATTTTGTATATCAAAAATCAAGTATAAAACTTTGATTCTTTGATAGTTTTATCCCATGCGCTACATGATGATGGTACAACAAAGATAGTTCTTTTTTGTGAATTTCTCAATGTATTAATGAGGAAAATAATAATATATTTAGGTAATACTTGTGGTGTAATCCGGAGATTATTTATGTTTTTGATTATGTAACAAAATCAAAAAAAAGTAAGACGATATTACATCATTATCATTTGGAACTTAATTTTTTTCTATGTTGTTTCCTGTTTAGGATACTTGGTCGTATGTTTACTATTTAAGGTGGACGTAGCAAGCGGTAGGATATTGAAAATAGATAAAGTACTAATATTTTAATGTGTGACTTTTCATTTTTATATATAAGAATTTATTGATTCTCAATAATATTCGTAACTTTGCAGCCTAATTTATATATAACTACGATGCAACAGAATAGAATGAACATACCTGCAAATATATTATATCGAAGCACAGAATGCTTTGAGCGTGTGTCGTATGTCCATACATCAAGCATTGAATCATTGAATAAATTCAAATACACTTTCCAACGATTTTTATGTATATTATTGAGGGTACAATGATGCTGATAACCCTCTGACAATGACAATAGAAAGTCGTCGGAAAGTCCTGATTAAAACTTTTCGACGACTTTTTCTTTATGCCTTTTGGTGACATTCGCTCGATGCGTCCTTCTCCGTCAATTCCGTCTATGGGCAGAATACAATGTATTATTAACTGCGCAGTGATGCGCATAAATGAACAAAATTATGAATTATAAATTTGATGGAAGCAGGGTGTTCCACATGAATGAAACGATAATAGCCAACTGGAACAGCGTGGTTGGTCCTGATGATATAATATTTCATTTGGGAGACTTTTGTTTGGGAGGTTCTGCCGAATGGATAAATGTATTAAACAGATTGAATGGGAAAATATATCTTATAGCTGGCAATCATGATATAAAGGATCTCAGGCAGAATTATACGAAGTACTTTGAACAGATAACGATGCAGATGCATATTGAAGTAGATAAACAGAAAATTTATCTGAGCCATTGTCCCTTCCTTTGTTATGGAGGAGTATATCGCGATACATGGCAACTTTTCGGACATGTACATACCAGCAGGTATAACACCGGAAAGGATGTTCCGCGGTTGAAAATGCTTTTCCCGACTCAGTATGATGTAGGTGTAGATAACAATAATTTCACATCGGTATCATTTGCACAGGTAAAGATGATAATAGAGAAACAGATAGAACAATCAAAGGAAGGAGAATAATAAAATGAGAATACAATATATGAGTGATTTGCATCTCGAATTTCAGGAGAATAACAGATATCTGAGATATAATGAATTGCCTGTAACAGGCGATGTACTGGTGCTGGCAGGAGATATTTTCTATCTCAAGGATAAGACTGCTCCAGTTATGAATTTTTGGAAGTGGGCATCCAAAAATTATTGTCAGGTATTGATTGTCCCCGGTAATCATGAATACTATAACTTTTCAGATGTGATGGAACGCGGTTTTCAATGGAAGTGGATGTTGCGAGAGAATGTGGGTTATTATCAGAATCAGGTTGTCCGCATCGATGATACGGACTTTGTACTGAAGTACGCTTTGGGCGCACATCAATCCGAATGATGAGTATTTTGTATGGAAAGGTATGAACGACTTCCGTCAGATTAAGTTTGGCGGGAAGCTGTTGCAGGTGGAGGAGTTCAACTGGATGCACGAGATCTGTATTGGCTTTATTCGGAAAAACATTGAAGAGAGCACAGCAAACCATATTGTGGTGGTCACACATCATTTGCCTACACTCCAAGTGGTAGCTGCGCACCATAGAGGATCTGTTCTGAACAATGCATTTGCAAGTGATTACGATAATTTAATTGCCAATAGTAGGATTGATGCATGGATATATGGACATTCGCATACCAATATTGACACGGAAATAGGAGGGACCAGGGTAATCTCTAATCAGATGGGATATATTTTTGCAAATGAGCATCTGATGAATGGATTTGAATCGGGCAAGTTTATTGAAATTAAATAAGTAGAGCGATGAATGAAAGAAAAATCATAGATAGAAAATGCTTTCGCGATTTGACTAAGGAAGTTGGGCTGACTACATTAGATCTGGAAGCATTAGGCGAAAATCATCATAGGGAAATTGTTGTTGAAGGAAATTTATTGGAAAGGATGATTGAGACTCAGTGTCAGTTTGAGTGTCTTGCCGTGATTGGTGATGAAGAGTGTCGTGGGTTTTATATAGAGGTGCCTCGGCCAACACCAGAAGATTGGACTAACGCTGAGGAACTGATTGCTTCGGGAGAGTACAGCAGCATGGATGCATACCTGTCAGATTGGTTTGCATTCAATCCGATGGAAACGTTGTGGTTCTATGTAACCTCAAGAAAGCATGGGAATAACCGGTCGATTTATGTTACCGACCGGAAATTTACCCACTTTGTTATTTCTAACCGCTCCTCGTATAATGAAAAGGAGTTCGATAATGCGTGTTGTAAGGAGAACCTTACACGTTTTTTCGACTTTTTGGATCTTATGATTGGTGTTATTGTAGCAGATTCCGACGGGTTTAATGAGTATGTAGCAAACAATCTGCCATACCAGCAACGTACAGGTCGGATTTCCAGAAAGAACCTGGTTCGCATAGTTCCGAGCCTCAAGATTGATGTAGAGGATCGGGAAATGACAGTTAAGGCTTTAGAGGACTCAATACAAGGGCGTTCTTTATCTCCTATGGAGACTATGACCATACGAAAGTATTGTAAATTTTATCGTATTGCTAACGAAGCTTATAAGGCTTGCCATAGGAAACGGGGTATTGGTGGGCATATCAATAAGGATTCAAAAAGGGATTTCCCAAAAATGTCGGATGTGACTTACTATAAGTATATGAAGTATGTGGATGTGGAGAACCTTTATAACGTCGACAGCCAGGAGGATTTCATACGTTTTGCAACGGATCATTACGGTGAACTTGGGCTTTCACGTCTGAATATCTTAGCTTCAAATGTTCAATATCAGGGATGGAAGATTGTTATTTCCAACAGTTATTCATCCAATGTCGGATTGGCTATGGAGGTGGCTGTTTCCTTATATAAGGCTGATGCTCCATTACATATTTACGATGCAGAGAAACTTCTGAGTTTTCTGAGGGAAGAGGATTTTGTCAGATTGGTTTCTGATTCATACCATAACTATATGGGATATCAGGAAGAAGGTACCGTCTATGAGCTTCCTTGGGAATATGAATGTTCTGACGAGAAAAACTCTTTTTTTACTCTGGAGCAATATCATGATATTATTTCTCATACCGAATGGGAGTCTGAGAAACGTGTAGAGCCTATTTTTTAATGGAACGTCGTAATTAAAAGTTGGCTTATCTCCATGTTTATGCGTGGTTGATAAGCCATTTTTTTTTGCAATCAAAACTTTAAGATGGAAATAGCGAAATTGGATATAGAACAAATATAAAATATAGGATTTATAATCAGTTTTTATAATCTGACAATAAGTTTTCAAGTAAAAATTAGTTTTATTCTCAGAAATTACATAGCTTTGTGTTTATAATCTTCATAATATTGAAGATTAATGCTTAAAAATATATTTAACTGTCATTATAATGATATATAAATACGGTTTATATGGTAGATTTCTATGAATACTCCACGCCTGAGCTTGTAAGGCTATTAGGTAATAGATTTAAAGAATATAGAATTCGTTGCAATCTTACTCAGAAAGATGTTTCTGAGCAATCCGGTATTGGACTTACAACCATCCACAAATTTGAGAATGGTACAGCTGGCAACATTTCATTGTCAACATTTATTGTGTTGTTGAAAGTGGTCGGACAGATTAATACTATAGACAATATTTTTCCGGAATTGCCTGAATCTCCTTACCTGATGCGTAGGGATGATAAAAAAGTACAGCGTGTCAGACACTCTAAATAGTATAAATTATGGTACAGTCGTTAAAAGTAATACTTTGGGGTGAGGAAATAGGTAGATTGGCATGGGATGTCAAACGTAGGTTATCCTATTTTATGTATAATCCGGCCTTCTTGAAGAAAGGTCTTAACATTTCTCCATTAGCGGCACCGGTTGATGGAGTGGGGCTTATGCCTGTATGGGGAGAAGAGGCCAAGATTTATCAAAAATTACCGGCATTTTTAGCAGATTCGTTGCCTGACGCATGGGGTAATCAACTTTTTGAATTATGGCGCCAACAGAATCACTTGTCAAATGCAGATATTACTCCCCTTGACAAACTGTCATTTATAGGAAAACGCGGAATGGGAGCTTTGGAATTTTTGCCTGAGGTTTCAAGAGAGCGTAAGGCCGAAAAAATAGATATCAAATCATTGGCAAATTTAGCAAAGCGTATATTTTCAGAAAGAGAAAATGCCAGAATCCTACCCGAAGAGTCGGTAACAATGCAATCATTACTTACGGTTGGTACTTCAGCCGGTGGTCGTCAACCTAAGGTAATTGTTGCCATTAATCAAAAGAATGGTGAGGTTTGTAGCGGGCAGATTTCCGAATTAGAGGAATTTGATTACTATCTGATCAAATTTGGTAATTCGCAATACAGCTCGGCAGAATTGGAGATGTCTTACTATGAACTTGCTACAATGGCAGGGATAAATATGATGCCTTCAAAACTCTATCAGGTAGACGGGAATAATCATTTCATGACAAAACGTTTTGACCGTAATAATGGAAAAAAGATTCATACACAAACTTTGGCCGCAGTTAGCCCTGATGCGGACAGTTACGAACAATTAATTACAGTATGTCGGAAGCTCCATTTGCCAGAAACAGACTGCTATGAGGTATTCCGCAGAATGGTCTTTAATGTATTGGCAAACAATACGGATGATCACAATAAGAATTTTTCATTCGTTATGAGTGAGGACGGTACTTGGCGTCTGTCTCCTGCATACGATGTAACTTATATATTTGACAATGGAGGATTCTTACCCAATGAAGATCATTGTATGTATATTAGGGCAAAACTTAGGGATATAACACGGGATGATGTTATTCAATTTGCTAAAGATAATGGAATACGTAGGCCTGATGCAATAATACGTGATATAGTTAATGCCATAAAACAATTTCGTGTGGTTGCCACTAAATATGGTGTTGCGGAACAGTGGATAGGACGTGTTGAAAACACTATGGTTGACCATCTGAAATCATGGGGAGAGTTAGAGGAAATGGCTCCTGAAATATGCGAATTTGTCATAAACGGACATATTATAAAGAATATCCGTATGGAGCAGGCGTATAAGGAAAATTATCATTTGCTTATTGAAATAGATGGTCATGAACGTAAGTTTATTATTGGTAAGAATAGAGAAGAGTTTTCACTTATTGAATCAATGGGCATAGCAAATCTGTCATCGGAGCGGCTTAAAGATATGGTTGAAAAGTATTTTATTCTTTAAATTCGTAGCCATCATTTCAGTAATAATTCTTATAACACTTGAACAATGAATGACTTTAAATCTATTGATGAGCTTTTGCGTGTACTTGAAAGAGAGAAACTTCTGCTGAAACAGATGTTTCAGAAAAGACCTTCAACTTCCCTGAAATATGATTATGCACTCGAACTCACGGAATATAAAGAGGAAAGAATTAAATATCTCATTGACTACGGAATAATAAGAGATAGCGGAAATTTCCTTGAAATGGAGGATGTATATCTTAAATTCTTCGAGGAGGTTTTACAAGTCAATGAGAACATAAATGTTTCGTTTGTGGATGATTATCTGGGGCGTCTGAATGAAAATATAGATTATTATCTTAAAGAAGATAATGAGCAGCGGAAATATAATTATCATAAAGAGGTAAGGCGGTGTCTGAAAAATATTGCAATGATGACAGTGCGTAATGTAATAGACTTGAAACGCAACATTGACAATACTTACAAGAACGAACCAAACTATCGTGTAAAGCTCTCAAAACTGAAGAATCTTGATGAAAAACGCAAGAACATAGCGCTTCTCATCAATAGGAGTGAAGATATAATAGACAACACTCAGCCTGTGTTTTTCAGAGTTGCCATGGACACTCAAATGCGTATAGTGGTGAATGACGTGAAGCTTCAGCTTAATGATTCTTATCATAATCTCATTGAGATAGAGAAGCAGATTATTCATTACCTGAATCTTATAGCTTATCAGAACAGGATATTCGAGAAAGTTCGACGTTTGAAATACCTTCGTGACCAGTTTCTTTTAGAAGAAAAAACTGATATACGTCATGTTGTCAGTATGAGAAATCCTGTATGGATGGAGCCTCAGACCAATTACAGGATAAAACTCTCGGTAGATAATCTGCGTACTTCTGCAGTGGCGTTGGAGATAATAAGAAAAATCATATCAAAAAGGAAGAACCGGGCTAAAGGTCCTAAGAATATGGCCGATGCTATACCGCAGGAATATATGAAAACAGAAGGTGAAGTTCTTGACCAGATAAATTTACAGGAAATTTATAATGCTTTCTCGGCATCAAGCAGTCATCTGTTTAAGTTTGTAATGAGCTACAATTATCATAAGCAACTGAGCACAGACGACAGAATCTTGTTTTTCTGCCAGATAGCATCGCAGTATGCCGAAGGACTGAATTTCACTGACAAGTATGAAACAAGTTATGACGTGGAATATCCTTTGATATATTCCAAATAACTCTAGATAATTTCCGATAATTACATAATCAGAATAAGCATGAAATATACAGAAGAAATATTCAATATATTGAGTAAGGGCGGATTTATTTCTGCAAATAGCGTTTCTCCTGCAATAAAACGATACTATGATGCCATAGAAGAGGATTTGACCGACTATTACGAATATTATAAAGGTATTGGTTTTTATCTCGAAGGTGGTGACGGATATTATATGTTCACCCGTCAGGAGGCGAAAGTCGACCTCGAACGCAAACTTGAAGCAGTTATGAAGTGGATAGACTACCTTAGTTTCCTTAAAACGTATGATGCTACATTCGGTCCCGGATTTAAGTTCCGTCCGGCAGACATTGAAGTTCAGATAAGTTGCCAGATGGAACTGAAGGATAAGGCTTCCAAACTGTTTCAGGATAAGAAGAAATATAATGAGGTTGTGGAGAAACTTGCTTTTGAACTTGAAAAGGCAGGAATGATAGAACTTGAGAATGAACATGATAACACTTATAAAGTATTAACGGCATTTCACTATATGGAGGATTTGGTGGACTGCATAACAATATCGGAGGAAATGAACGATGAGATATCTCAATAAGATAATATTTCTGAACAGCGCACATGTACCGTATGCTGAAGTGAAGCTGGATGGCAATGTACATTTTATTGGTACTCAGGGAGTAGGTAAAAGTACCCTTCTGCGGGCTGTCTTGTTTTTCTATAATGCAGACAAACTCAGATTGGGTATACCGAAAGAAAAGAAAAATTTTGATTCTTTCTATCTTCCGTTTGCCAACTCATATATAGTTTATGAAGTAATGCGCGAAAACGGTGCTTATACCATAGTTGTAACAAAGTCGATGGGCAGGGCTGCTTTCCGCTTTATTGATGCTCCATATAGTAAGGAGTGGTTTGTTGACGGCAAAAACGAGGTCTCGGCCGATTGGAGTGTGATTCGTACAAGAGTGTCGGAATCGGGTGCAAATGTGTCGTCGCTGGTTACAGGCTATGATATGTTTCGTGATATAATATTCGGCAACAACAGAAAGCCGGATTTGCTTCAGTTCCGTAAGTATGCAATTGTAGAGAGTTCGCGATATCAGAATATACCGCGTACAATTCAGAATGTATTCCTTAACTCAAAGCTTGATGCCGATTTTATCAAGGATACCATCATACAGTCAATGGATGATAATGAGTTTGTTGTCGACCTGAGTTATTATCGGAATCAGATAGAAACTTTCGAACAGGAATATTCCGATGTAATGTTGTGGATAAAGCAGGATAAGAATGGTGTGGTACCTGTCAGAAAACAGGCCGATATAGTAATAAAAGGTTATAGAATGCTTTTGTTTGCTGAAAAGCAGATTAAAAACGGAAGACAGCAGCTTAATTACTCTGAAAGGGTGGCACGTCTGAAATTTCCCGAATTGGAGGAATTGCTTCTGCAACTTAAAGAGGAAGCCGAACGATTTACACGTTTACTTGGGGAAGAAAAATACAAGTTTGACAGTGAGCGCGACAAACTTGTAAAGTTAAGCGGCATTGTAGAATCTGACCTTAAGAAGATAAGGGAAAAGCGTAAATATTATGAACAGGAACACATTGATGAGGTTATATCAAGAGTAAATAGGGAACCGGCACTGAAATACGAACTGGAGTCTCTGAATAAGGTATATAATGAACTCACGAGTACATACCGGGATGTAATAAGCAAATACTCTTTGATGGAACAGGGCATTGATGCCGATCTTGCAAGATTTGAGAATGAAATCAACAAAAGGGTATTATGCCTTAAAGATGAACTTGGTAAAAGGATTTCAGAATTGACAAAGAAAAGCAACAGTCAGACTGAAGAAATACGCTCTGTTTATGAAGAGAAACTTAAAACACTAGCCGACAGCAAGGAGCAGTTACTGGAAGAAATATCCAATCTGAAACAACAGAAAACAAGGGTTGAGTGTACTGTTCATTTCAAGGAGGAGATAGGTGACTGTGAGGAACGGTTGAGAAACATATCTTCCGAAGAAAAGGATACCGCTGTGAAAGTCGACCGTTTGAAGTTGGAGTGCGACCGCCTTAGACAGAAGTCGGATGCGGAAACTATGGTAGTTGAAAAAGAGTATGATGCGAAAATTAATGAAATTTTACGCTGCAGGAAACAGGTGGGCACAGAAATAGAATCGTTGAATGTCCTGATAAACAACAGCAAAGGCTCTTTTTGCGAGTGGCTCGACAAGAACAGGTCAGGATGGCAGGAAAGTATAGGTAAGATTGCCGATGAAAAACTTATACTCTATAATCAGAATCTTTCTCCTGAACTCTCAACCGATGGGGAAAGCTCTTTCTATGGCGTAAAAATTAATTTAGCTGAAGTGCAGCGTGAGTTACGCTCACCGGAACAGCTTAAAGCTGAATTTAAGGCCAAATCTTCCGAAAGAGATGAATATACGAGAAAAATAAGCCTTCTGAATGAAGAAAAAACAAAGCGTACTGAAGAGATAAAGAATAAGTACAGAAAACAGATTTCAGCCATATCGGGCGAAAGGCATCTTCTTGAAATCCAGTTACAGCAATATCCTCTTCAGATAAAGAATATTAAGGCAGAACAGGCTTCATGGGAACGCAAAGAATCGGAGTGGAAAAGAAACAGGATTGAGGAGATAGAAACATTTATTGGAGGCAAGGAAAAGGAAAGACAAAAATGTTGTAACAATGAAGAACTTCTGAAACAGGAAAGGGAAAAGCGGATTCTTCAGATTTCTGACGAGCAGAGAAAGGCGGAAAAGAAAGAACGCAGTGCTGTTGATGTTGAGATACAGGCAGTACACAAGGAACTGTCCGACCGGCGTATGGATATGGATAACAGAAAAAAAGAACTTCACAAGTTGCAGAATGAGGAGTTAAACGGTAAGGGAGCTGATACATCGGTTATAAATTCCTATAAATCAAAAATTGACACAATAAAGTCTGAGTTGGATTATATATCACAAAAACAGTCGTTTGTGTGGAATTATGAAAAAGATAAGAGAGAACTGTTTGATCGTGAGCCGGAGTTGCGCGACAACAAGAAGAACAATGAGATGCATTTAGATGAGCTTGAAGAAAAATACGCATTGCGGAAAAACAAGCTCACCGGTCAGTATGAAACTGTAAAAAACAGTATAAAGGAAAAGACAGCCGAACGTGATGCCATAAAGAACGATTTTTCCGTTCTTGAGAATTTCCGCAAAGATGAAGGCTTCTGTCCGCCGGAGTCGTACACTCCCGAAGAACTTCCTACCAATAAACCTTGCGGTAAGATAGTGGAAGAGCTGAAAAGTCTGATTGTTTCTCTTGGCAAGGATACTGAGAATTTCAAGAAATCGATCAATCTGTTTAACAGTAATTTTACTGCAAGAAATACTTTCAGTTTCCCTCAGTCATTGTCGTGTGATTCCGATTACATGGATTTTGCATCCAATTTATGTGAGTTTGTGGAAAACAATAAAATTACCGAATACCAGAACCGCATAAGTGAAAGGTATGTAAACATAATAAGACGCATATCAAAGGAAACAGGAGAACTTACCCAAAGCGAAAGTCTTATTAATAAGACCATTAAAGATATTAATGACGATTTTGTCAAACGTAATTTCGCAGGAGTTATCCGCAGTATCGAACTCAGGCCTTTGCCGAGTAACGACAAGCTTATGCAGCTTCTTATAGAAATAAAGAATTTTAATGATGAGAACACCTTCAACATGGGTGGAATGGACTTATTCTCACAGGATTCGCGCGAGAACGTGAATCTCAGGGCTGTAAAATATCTTAATGCTTTCAGCAAACTGCTAAAGGATGAGCCTTCCAGAAAGAGTCTTGTCGTTTCTGATACCTTTAATCTGCAGTTCCGCATTATCGAAAATGATAACGACACAGGCTGGGTAGAGAAAATAGCGAATGTAGGTTCCGATGGTACAGACATACTGGTTAAGGCTATGGTGAACATCATGCTTATCAATGTTTTCAAGGAAAAAGTCTCAAGGAAATTCGGAGATTTCAAGGTGCATTGTATGATGGATGAAATCGGTAAGTTGCATCCTAATAATGTGAAAGGCATACTTGAATTTGCCAATTGTCGCAACATATTACTTATCAACAGTTCGCCTACCACTTATAATGTTGAGGATTATAAATATACTTATCTGTTAAGCAAAGATGCGAAAAGCAATACAAGGGTAGTGTCATTGCTTACACGGAAATAAAAATGTCTTGTAATAATATGGATATAAACAAAAAACGATTTACAATATCTATTGCGAAAAAGTTGCTTTATATGCTTGAAGGAAGAACTCTTCCTTCAAGCTCACTTCCGCGATGGATAGTTGATGAATTTAGGATAGAGGGTCTTATAACCGGAATAACCAGTGGCAGCAGAATTTCCTATCGCCTTACGGATTCTGTGGCATTCAGCAGATATATTTCAGATAATTATACATCCGGCACTTCTCTCGAAAGATGGATTGAAATCTTTTCTGGCGATAACAAAGACTTGCAGCGCAGTACGCTTGTGCAGGAAACCGGCGACTCCAAAACTGTAAAGCTTCGAACTTTCAGGGGTTTTCTTGTCAACTGTTACGAACCTATTCATGCAAGAATAAGGAATAGTGAGTTTGTTATATCCCCCCCGGAAGGAAGTGCTGTTTTCATACAAAACCCTGATGAATTTTATATACCGTCAGACGTGATAGTGGTGGGAGTGGAAAATGGTGAAAACTTCTGTCGTATACGGAGTCAGAAATATCTGTTTGGAGATAATAAAGTTTTGTTTGTCTCCAGATACCCTCAGTCGGCAGATTTAAGGGAATGGCTTATCAAAATTCCTAATAGATATATACATTTCGGAGATTTTGATCTGGCAGGTATATGTATATATCAGTCAGAGTTTTATAAGTTTTTGGGCGACAGAGCAGGTTTCCTTATTCCCGAAGATATAGAAGAGAGGTTGAAATCTGGAAATGCGGGACTGTATGATACTCAATATCTTAGATATAAAAATCTGAATATTATAGATTCACGTTTGAATGGGTTGGTTGAAATGATTCATCACTATGGTAGGGTGTATGAACAGGAAGGATACATTGAAAATTGTGCATACTAAATAAATTGTAAATCAATTTGATTTCTAATAATTCTCTATATATTCCGCATCAATGATGCTGATTTTGTTCTGACTATATTGGGATCATATTTCTTTTTCTTCTTAGGCTTGGGATTCAGATTTTCCGTAAGCTGTCTGCCTTTGAGTTCTTTTTCCCTTATCGGTTGAAGTGTATCGAAGATACTTTGATAGACCTTGTCAAAGACCGGTGTAACGATAGTGGCCTGCATATCAAGTGCCGCCATAGTGCTGAACCGTTCCATATCCGCACGTTTGGGAATCTTCGCAGTGACATATCCATAGTTGGAGAAGGTATCCCTTGCATTGTCCCAGATAACCAGTTCGGAACGCTTGCCGATTCTTCCGTCATTCAGATTGGGAATGATGAAGAGTCTGGCTTTCATCCTTTCACCGACAGCCTTTTTCAGCCGGTCAACAAACATGAGGAAACTGGCCGTTGACGGAACGGTTACCAGGTCATAATGAAATGGAACAATAATGATATCCGAGTTGACGAACAAGGGTATCAGCCCTTCCGTTTTCAGACTACCTGGAGAGTCCATAAGCACAACGTCAATTTCAGGATCGTTGTGCAGTTTCTCCATAAGGGAAGTTATCATCGCCTTGTCATTGGCTTCGTATGCCCATACCTCGTATGGCATATCCTGTTCGCCGTATTTTCTGATGTCGGCTTTTCGGCACTTCATAATGGAGTGCTGAAAGTCGTGTCTATTACCACAACTCTAACGCCCTTTGTCACCAGATAGTTGGCAAAGGTGACGCAAAGGGTAGTCTTTCCTACACCTCCCTTCTGATTGGCAAATGTCACTATAACCGGAGTCTGTATCATTTCAAGTATTGATTGATTTTGTGACAAATGTATTAACCAAGATTCTCAAGTAAGAAATGCGCAACACAATTGTGATTTTGGTTATACAAATCGAAATAGTTTGATATTATTTATTGAGTATTATAATTATACTAACTAAAAATGTTACATTAAAGTATACTTTCTATAATCCCGTCAATTTATAATATCTACAAAGAAACTTGCAAATAGGTATGTTTTCTCTTTAGAAATTACCTCACCATGTAACGTTAAAGATTGAAAAAGGAAAGAACAAATTACAAAATCTTTTTATCACGGCAATATACAAATAATAATAGTTAAATTTGTGGACTCCGCAATAGATAGATAATTAACTAATATGGAGCTCACAGTAATTATGAGTTTATTAGTGCTAAAATAAAAAATCAAACCAATACTAAATATGGCATCGCTTACTATAGATCAAATAAAACTATTCGAAATACTTCACAACTCTCGTATGGAGGATTTTAAAACTTTCAACAAGAGATCTTACCGTGGTGTATGGAGTAGTATCATAGATAAATACCCAGAATCTGCACATTTTGTATATGAGTTATTGCAGAATGCAGATGATGCGGAAGCAACGGAAGTATATATAATTTTAAGACAAGACCAAATGCTGTTCAAGCATAATGGAAAGAAGCATTTCAATATTACATTAGAAGATGAAGAGCCTGTTGGCGACATTAACTCCATCACAGGTATCGGTGACTCTTCAAAAATAAACACGCAGAATAAAATTGGTAAATTTGGTGTTGGATTTAAAGCTGTATTCCAATATACTGATACGCCTGAGATTTACGATGATATTTTCAAATTTAAGATTGAGAACTACATAGTACCAACACTTCTGCCATACGACCATCCAGAACGGCAGGAAGGTGAGACCTTGTTTGTGTTTCCTTTTAAGAATGGTGAACAATCCTACCAGGATATTTTGAGACGATTGGAGAATCTTAAGAATCCGATTCTTTTCTTACATAATATTCATCGTATAGTTTGGAGAATTGACAGAATAGAAAATGGTACTGGTAAAGAAACCAAGTATTCAAAAGAAATAATTGACTCTGAGGATTATGATGATAATATAACTATGGAACATTATGTCCTCCATGAGCCATCAAAGACCAGCAATGTGTTCTTGTTTTCAGAAAAAATTGTAATAACAAACGATGGTAAAAGTACAGAACACCTAATAAATGTTGGTTATTACTATGATTCTGAAAAGAAAAAGTTGATAACTAATATTACTCAGAATATTTATTGTTTTTTCCCAACAAAGGAGTCATTTAAAACATGCTTTGTTTCACATGCTCCATTTCTTCTAACAGATAATCGACAGAATCTAAAACCAAATGAAAACATAAATGAAGAACTTATCAACCTTTTGGCAGAATTAGCTGCAAAGGCTGTAGTGCATCTTCGTGATTATGGTGTAAAACACAAGAAATTGCTTATAGATGAAAATATTACGGAGATTATTCCTAACTATGTGCGGCATTATTGGCAATCTCTTGATGAAAGATTCGAGGAACCAATTGTTAATGCGTTCAAGAAACTACTTGAAACAGAAAGAATCCTGTTGTCAAGAAATGGAAAGTATCTATCTATGAGGGAAGCATATAAAGGTTCACCAAGAGAACTCGTAGAATTATTATCTCAAAAACAGTTGGTAATGCTCACAAATAAAGCCTATAAGCATGATTACTATAATAATAAAGAAGATAAAATGCTGAATCCTAAGGATGTTGATTTTTTGAAATGGGAGTTGGCACAGAATATCATTAAACAGGATAACAATATATACAACAAACTTGGAGAATATACTTCAGAGAGCTTTGCCAGGGATATTACTCCTGACTTTATGAAAGCACAGGATTTGAAATGGGTCACAAGGATGTACACATTTCTTAGAACTGCAGCACCAAAATTGTGGAAGTTGACGGATAAAGATAGTAATAAATTAGCATCGTCTCTTCCTTTCAGAGAGGCTCCCATCATCAAAACACAAAAAGGCGAATGGGTAAAGCCTTTTGTTGATGTGACTTCACCAAATATTTATCTGCCTTTAAAGGATGACAATAAATCCGATTATAATTTTGTTGCTAATGAGTATCTACAGAACGAAATGGCTAAAAAGTTCTTTATGGAACTTGATTTGAAGGAACCAGATGAGTATGACTATATACGTCAGGTAATTCTTGGAAAGTTTGAGAGTGATGAAATAGATATTGAGAATGACGAGTTGTCTTCTGACTTTATGGTTATTTTACGTTATTACCAAAAGGTTAAAGAAAAGTATCAAGGTCAGAAACTTATACAAGAGGTTAAAGAGAAAATTTTGTTAGTTGATAAGGATGGCATATTATGTAGGTCGCATGAATTGTATTTTCACAGTCATAATCTTGAACTTTATCTCTCTGGGGTTAACGACATCCACTATATTGATTTAGATATTTATAAGGATGCTACTAAAGAGTTTGGAATAGAAACTGTAAGAATGTTTTTATTAATGCTTGGAGTAAAATTGTATCCGAAAATAGAAAGTTTTATGCGCTGGGATAAATCTTATCTTAGTGAAAGATTGAAAAGTCAAATTTTAATAACAAACATATATGATTATCGTTTTGAAGACTATGCTTTGCAAGGATTTAACGAATTCAAAAAACATAAAATACATAAAGAAACATCTCATTATCTATGGAATGTAGTATTACCAGCTTTGAAATTTGGTAATTACGAACATATGGCCATGATATATCGTAGGAAGTATGCCCGTTCCTATGATACAGTTTATTATGATTCAACATTCAAGGATTCCCTTCAATACAGCAAGTGGATTCTTGATAAAAATGGCAATGTCCTGTCTTCTAATGAAATTGCTCTTGAAGACCTTGATTCTGAGTATGACCGTAATAATGGCTTAATTCAATTTCTTGGTATAGAGAAACGTGAAAAAAGCATTTTAGAATTAGGTGGCACTGAGGAACAACAGGAACAATTGGATTTGGGGAAACGCGTCAAGCAACTTGCTGGAGATGACTTGACTGAAGAAGAAATAATTCAAGCCTTATCTTATGCCAAAGCTCAGAAAAAAGCTAAAAAACATATTTATGAAGAAACTGAAAATCCTACCATCAGTGATAATGGTTCAGATGAAAAAGATTACTCTGACATTGATAGAAAACCACGAGAACGAAAAAACAGTCATAATTCAACTAATTTAGGCGATGAAAGTAATGACTCTTCTGACATAAAGAAATATAATGAAGATGATGATTTTGATTTGGATACACCGTTCAATCGTGAGGAACTCAGGAAGACCGAACTTTCAGATATGTTTATCAACAATAATCATAAACCTCCTGTAAAGAAAGAAAAGGAGGTTACTGATGAAGTACAGGCAGATGAATTAAAACAAAAACTGCTTGAGCAGGAGGAAAAGCATAACAAAATAATTGAACTTCGAGAGGCAGCTTCAAATGCAGAAAGGTATTCAAAAGAGTGGTTCGATGCATTGATAGAATTGGAGTATCGTGGCGGCACAGAAGAAACAAAGGGAGACTTCGGTAAATCCATCAATATCACGTTTAACTCAGTAAACAAAGAGCAAGGATCTGAGCGTATCTATGTACTCAGAAATCCTTCTCGTAGTATTCCTCTATGGCTTGAAGAAATTGGAGATATTGAGATTAAATTTACCTTCTCAGATCGTGATGAATTGAAACTAAAATTTGAAGTTGCAAATGTACGTGAAAATAGTTTACGTCTAAAAGCAAGCAAGGCCTTTGAAGATGTCTTGAACAAAATTGCTTGGAATAAGTGTACTAAGGCATCGATAACTTTGAAAAATCAGATAGACCTTATGGGTAAACTACGCAGTGCATTTAACGGTCTAGGTTTGGAGGATGGATTTAATCTTAAAGAAAACCTTGATGATAACCTGAAGTTTATATTTGGTCCTCCAGGAACTGGTAAAACAACAACTCTTGCCAAGAAGATTATTGGAATGATGAATGAATATTCGACATGTAGGATACTTGTTCTAGCACCAACTAATACAGCTTGTGACGAACTTGCAAAAAAGATAAAGGAGTGTAGTAAGGATGACTGTGCATGGTTGTACCGTTTTGTATCAACAGCAGATGAATCGTTGGAAGATATTGTTGTTGACCGTGAATCAATGGTATACGAAGATGAGCAATGCTGTGTCATTTCAACAATGGCACGTCTGCCTTTTGACGGTTTTAATGGCGAGGGTGGTTACAATAAGTTACTAGATATTGTATGGGACATGATTTTATGCGACGAAGCCTCAATGATTCCTTTAGCAGAAATGGCACTGGCTATTTATAATTTTGTCAATACTCCTATTCTTATAGCTGGTGATCCTTTGCAAATAAAGCCAATACTTCATGAAGAAGAATGGAAGGATGAAAATATTTACACAATGGTGAATCTTGACAGGGTTGAGAACCCTGTGACTGAACCAATTCAATTTGCGATTGAAAACCTTAGTATGCAGTACCGCAGTTTACCAGCTATTGGCGAATTGTTTAGTCAATATGCATACGATGGTAAATTGCGACACTATCGTTCGGCGATGGAAAATCATATGAAGTTTGGTAAGCTTAATCTTAAACCTATAAACTTTATACCATTCAAAGTGGAAAGATATGATAGTGTATTTGGTATAAAGAAACTAGATGGTTCCAATGTACACATTTATTCTGTACTGTTTACGTTAGAGATATTTAAATATATCGTTCGTGAGTATGCCAAAAATCATGAAGAAGAGTACTCGATTGGTATTGTTTGGCCTTATTCTCCACAGGCGCAGCTTATTGAGAGTCTTATTATGCAGACTTCCAATATACCAGTTAATGTTAAAATTACAGTTGGTACAGTGCATAGATTTCAAGGAGGTCAATGTAACTTCATGTTTGTGGTACTTAATCCTCCAGCAGGGATGAAAGTTGCAGCTGATAGAATATTCCTGAACAACAAAAATATTCTTAATGTGGCTATAAGTCGTGCTCAGGATTTCTTATGCATACTACTCCCTCACTGTGATACTGACGGGTATGAGAATCTTTATGAAATAAATAAAATCGGTAGAATTGCAATGAAGGATTCTGCAAATGTAGCACATTATACCTGTGACCAGATAGAGGAAATCATATTGGGGCGTAAGTTCTTCATTGAGAATAATACATTTGTTACCTCACATCAGCTTACTAATGTTTATACAAAGGCAGTAAAGCGTTATGAGGTTAGAATAGATGAAAATTCAGTTGATATTCAGTTGGGGGATAATAATAAAATAACGTGAGTTCGAAATAAGAATAAATATATTTCACTTATAATTAGAAACATAGCGATAAAAGTATTAAATTTATAG
>ERZ859967.334-NODE-334-length-26028-cov-10.589381_pt1 | contig 26028 bp, 25 predicted proteins | sample MGYA00510115_ERZ859967 | MGnify/ENA primary metagenome ERZ859967 (study PRJEB30046, sample SAMN00715171) | human gut metagenome | study: EMG produced TPA metagenomics assembly of the A metagenome-wide association study of gut microbiota in type 2...
ACCATTCTTTGATTTGTTCTTGTACGTTCATACTTTTTTATTTTTAAGGATTGTTGTTTATATGTTTTTTATCTTATCTCATGATTGCCCCGATACCGCCTGTCGCTGTCATCTTGGCCTGCTGTGCCACGCCTTCTCCAAAATTTCTCGTACTGAAGGCCGTGTCGCCCTCCGGTATCATCCACGCCGCAAGGTCAGGTACAAGGTTCAGACATTTCAAGGCTACAATGCTTGCCGCCATCAGATAACCGGCGGAGAAGAAACTGTTCTGCAGGTAGGCCGCCATTGTCTGCTCGCTGGCCGTGATTGCGGTCAGGTTTTCCACCTGGATGCACAGCACGATGTCGAAAAGGAGCAATACATAGAAGCCCACGAAGTAGAGCATGGCCCCGTAGAAATGTACCGTCAGGTAACGTGTCAGCCATTTTGCCCAGGAACCTTCCCATTTCGGCAGCAGAGAGAACGCCCATTGCAACGGGCCGAATATCGTCAGCATACCGAGCAATATCTGCTGGCAGTAGATCGTCGCCCACCAGCCTATGCGGAACACGACAAGGGCAATCAGCATGATGATTTTGTCTATTCCCACGACGACACCGGCCGTCAAGGAGGTGAACCACAGTTCCGCGGCATCCTTTTCCATGCTGGTCACTTCATCCACACCGGTCTGCTCCATGGTCGCCTCGATAAGGTTGGGGTCTGATGTTCCCGTGTGGGCGACATCCGCCTGTGCCTGCAGGCTGTGGTACATCGTGTCCCTTACGTGGATGAGCTGCTGCACTTCCTCGAACTTGTCCGCTATCTGTGTGGCTTCCGCCTCGTACAGGTCATGCGTGTACGAACCGATGCAGTTCGGGATGTAGGAAAGGAAGTCCAGAAAACACCAGTTGCTTCCGCTGCCGGCCATACCCGTGTCTGCAGGCGGATACCACCAGCAGAGAACGATGGAAACAGCCAGCGGCCTGAACAGCTTCATCACATCCAGCGGCTCATGCTTCACCATCATCTTGTAGGCCATGCCTGCCGCCATGACAAGCGAGAACAAGGCGGCCAGAGCCATGCACATCTGCAGTATCCACCAGTAACCACCAATTATTACAGATGGGTAAAACCATAGGAAAACGAATATAAAGAAATTGGCTAAATCGTACTGATTTATAGTTAGTTATGAATAAGGGCCGATTTTTGATTAGACCGTTATATTTGCCTAAATTGAGATTTTTTCGTGCGCTTTTTGTCCCGTTTTTGTCCCTTTTGGATTTATCTTTGCGAAGTGTATAAGTGACTGATAAACAATATAGTAACAAATCCAAGAATCGGATAACACAGAAAAGAAAATGGGACGTAAGAAGAAAGAAATCAAAATGAAAGAGCCTGTCCGCATACGCGAAAAGAGGCTCAACGACGGTAATGTAAGCCTGTATCTTGACATGTATTACATGGGCGCAAGGAAGAAGGAGGGCTTGAAGCTCTACCTCGTGCCGGAAGTGAACGCCGTTGCCAAGTTGCAGAACAAGAACACGCTCAAACTGGCCGAGCAAATCAAGGCAGAACGTATCCTCGACATTCAGCAACATGGCCTTGTGAATTGGGATAACGTGAAAAAGGGACGGATGACGCTTGCCGCTTGGGTGGAGAAGTACACTAAGGATGAAAACGGCCTTACTCCTGCAAGCATGAGGTCGAAACGGAACGCACAGACAAGGGTGGAGCAATACCTATTATATATAGGAAAACCCAATCTTGCCCTGAAAGAGGTGGACAAGGATTTTTGTAAGGGCTTTATCGCCTTTCTGAAAACCTGCACGTTCAACAACGGGAAAAAGACATTGGGTAGTACCACCTGCCGCATCTTCATGAACCGCCTTGCCGCTGCCTTGAACATGGCTGTCCGTGAGGGGCTGATTAACAGCAATCCGTTCAAACTGTTGGACGCAAAGGAGAAGCCGCAAAAGAAAAGTGCCATGCGTGAGTTCCTGACCATAGAGGAATTGCGGACGCTGATTGCCACTCCGTGCCGATACGACATTGTGAAAAAGGCATTTCTGTTTTCATGTTTTACCGGGTTGCGGTACAGCGATATGATGGCCTTGAAGTGGAACGAGATACACAAGGCGGCTGACGGCAAGACGCTCTACATCGAACATGAGCAGGTAAAGACCAAGAACACGGTGACGATACCGCTTTCCAATGAAGCCTTGAAGTGGATGCCCCGAAAGTCAAAGGACAGCGAAAGGGTGTTCCATCAACTCCGCATTACCTCTACCACGGTTGAAGTGGTGCTGGGTGAATGGATGCAGGAGGCTGGAATACAGAAGCACATCACCTACCATTGCTCACGTCATACGGCAGCAACCCTGTTGCTGACACTCGGTGCTGACCTTTACACGGTGAGCAAGATTCTCGGTCACCAGAGCATCAGGATGACCGAGGTCTATGCCAAGATTGTGGACAAGAAGAAAATCGAAACGATGAACCTCGTGAACAATATGTTTGTGTAACCAATTAGAAAAGGATAAGTCTTATGAAAGTAGAAATCAAAGTGAGAATGTTGACCGCCGGAAACCGTAGTCTGTATTTGGATTATTACGAAACGGGCTTCCGCAAGAAAGAAAATCTGCACCTCTATCTAATCCCCGACGATGCTCCCCATGCGAAGAAGCTCAACGGGGAAACCTACCGCAAGGCGCAGGAGATACGTGCGCAACGCATCCTGAATCCCCCGACCTTTGAGAAGAAGAAAAAGACGGAGGAAAACAAAACTGCCAAGACGATGACTTGGCTTGGTTGGTGCGATGACTATATCCAAAGTGCGATAGACAACGGCAACTGCAAGAAGATGATTGCACACAAGCGCGTTGTTCGCAAACGGATAGCCGCCTATCTCCAACGGGTAAAGCGGACGGATGCCCTGCTGAAAGATGTGGACAGGGATTTGGTTAGCGGCCTGTTCGACTATATGCGGAGTTACTGCAACCGCAGGCAAATAAAGACGAATGGCGGCAGACTGGCAGCTTATACCCTTGTACTGTTCGAGGAAACGGTAAAGGCTATTTTCAACAAGGCGGTGCGTGACGGATTGATTTCGTACAATCCGGTTCAAGATCTTACAAGGGAAGAACGCTTCCATGCGCCTGACAAGCACCGTGAATACCTGACTGCTGACGAACTGAAACGCTTTCTCGCAGTAGCACCACAAACCGCAATGGAGCAGACCGTACAGATGGCTTTCGGCTTCTCGTGCATGACTGGGCTTCGACTCGGCGATATGCAGCATTTACGGTGGAGCGACATCAAGGACGTGAACGGTGTGCAGATGGTTTCCATTATCCAGCACAAGACCAAGCGTCCCGTCACCGTTCCGCTCAACACTTTGGCTTTGTCCTTGCTTCCTCCAAGACCGGAGAACGGAGAGGACGGCATTATCTTCCCGTTGGTGAAGAAGCCCGACAACGTGGCTAAGTATGTGCGGCGTATCAAGGCAAAGGCTGGGATAGAAAAGGATTTCACCTACCACAGCAGCCGACATTCGGCGGCAACACTGGCAATAACGGCAGGTGCGGAACTCTACTCGGTCAGCAAGATATTGGGGCATGGCAGCATCGCGTCCACGCAGGTTTACGCAAAGGTGAACATGGAGAAGAAAGTGGAGGCAATGAGCTTGACGGATGGGGTGTTTTAATTGATGGATAAAAGAATGGCGGCAATTTTGAGTAGCCGCCATTTTATACAAAAATTTATTTCCAAATAGGGTTTTCACGCCAACCTTTCGTAAATCCTAACTGATAGACAGGAATGTTTGGGTGTGCGTCAAAGAGTGCCAAAATATCACGTTTAATATTATTTTCCGGAAATATGGCATTGCAGAGATATAGTAATGCCGAAATTGGTCCGAAAGCCCGTTGTTTTTGACCTTCAGTCATATCTGAAGCAAGCCATTTATCTCTATGCCCTTTCAGGTTGGTTGGTTTTTTAGGGAAAATGCGATACCATAGGCGTGAATGGTGAGCCACAATATTTCTCAACATTGATATAGCTTCTAACCAACTGGATAAATCTTTTGCCGAATATAGTCCAAAAGAGTTTGCAATGGCAGAACGTGCAGGTAATTGAGGCTTCAGATTTTTGTACATTTTGGATAAAGTTCCAAAAGAGGCTGTCTCAAATATCATCCATGCATCCGGATTGTCGCCAATCAGTGTATTCTTGTCCCAACCGGCATGGCTGTTAATATAATCTCTTGCAAAGGGGTCTGTACTGCGTCCAAATTCATATTTCAATTCCAAAACAAAATCCTCGTGATATTTTTCATTCTCAAAATGAGCCTTGTCTAAATACCACAATCCGCTGCCATATTGTTCTGATATCACATTGATAATTCGCGTTCGCAATCCTATTTCCAATATCCCGACAGCACCAAAGATGATTTGCCTCAAAGCCTTGTCAAATTCATATCGTTCAACAACCGTGCTGAAATGTGTGTTGGCAATAAAATCGTGTTCTGTTTCCTTGTCAAGCATATCCATCCAATAGTATTTTAAGCGGAAATAGCTTACCCGTGACAAGAAAGCCAGCGCTTTTTTCTCATCCTCAAACAACATTCCTCTGCTTTTCAGTATGGAAAGGTGCTCTTGCTCTGTTCTTGGTTTTTGATTGCTCATATATAAAAAATGACCCGCCCGCAGTTCTTATGGGATGCAGACGAGTTCTGTTATCGGTGAATCGGCATCAGCCGAAAATCATTCTAATTTGTATGCAAAGGTACTGGATTTTTCTGAAATAGCAAAATGAATTATCTAATTTTCTTCTAAATCAGATGCAAGAGCAAACTAAAATTGGTCTAAATCCAAAGAAAATCATTTACCAATAAAAAATTGTCGAAGATTTTAGCTACTTTTGTAATTGGATTGAGTTAACTCACTCCAAGACATATTGAAAAATAAGAGGCGTTATGTCTTCTTCCTGCGTGTACAAAGCCTAGGAAACTTCAATCACGTTGAACAGGGGAAGGTGTGATGGTCTCCACGCATATGCGTGGGGCTGTTATTCCCACATCTGTTCATAAAGGTTTCCTAGCACCTGTACACAAGGACGTGGTCTACAGTTCCCACGCTTTCTTTTGTCTGGTGTTAGAGGATCCAACTATTGAACGTAACCGAATTCTATAATTTGAATTATCTCGTAAAGATACATTGAACAGAAAAATGGGAAATAAAATTAATATAGCCGTCATAGGATTAGGGTACATTGGATTACCCTTATTTTGTATTCTTTCCAAGCACTTCGCTTGCGTAGGATTGGATAAAGACAATGCTCGTGTAAATCTGCTAAAAGAAGGAATAGACTATCGAGAATGTGAAAAGCGGCGCAATATAATAATGGCATTATGGAAGAGTACATTTACATCAGAATATGCCGATTTAAAAGACTGCAATGTATTCATAGTTTGCGTTCCCACAGGAATTGATGAACATAAACATCCTGATTTAATGCCATTAAAAGAGGTCTGTACATCAGTTGGCAAAATATTGAAAAATAACGATTTGGTCATCTTTGAATCAACGGTCTTTCCCGGAGCAACAGAAGATATATGCATTCCAATACTTGAAAAGTATTCTTCTCTTAAAGTCAATATTGACTTTTCTGTCGGATACTCTCCAGAAAGGGTTAATGTGGGCGACAAATGTCATCGGATTGCTTCTACTCCTAAAATCATTTCCGCTTCAAATACAAACTCTCTTCATCTTATGCGTGAGATTTATTCTGTGGCCATAGATGCCCCTATCATAAATGCATCAAGTATTAAAGTGGCTGAAGCAACAAAGATGTACGAGAATGTTCAACGGGATGTTCTTATAGCATTGGCTAATGAATATGCTGATTATTGCAGGTCAGAGAAAATAAACATTGCTGAAGTTACGGAGTGTGCCTCAAGCAAATGGAATTTTTCCTGCGTCAATCCAGGACTGGTAGGAGGGCATTGTATAGGTGTTGATACATATTATCTTCTACAGCGGGCAAAAGAGAAAGGACAATCTTTGGAACTAGTGAAGAAAGCTCGAAGCATTAATGAGGCAGAATCTCAAAAGATAGCTGAACGCATACAAAACTTGGCCATCAAGCTAAACGCTACAAGAATTTTATTGCTCGGCCTATCATATAAAGCAAACACACCGGACTGTAGGAACAGTAAGGTTGTAAATGTATATGGTATCTTAAAGAAGAACTTTCCAATTGTAGATTGTTTTGACCCGATTGTTGATAGGGAAATGGCAAAAAGGAATTTCGGGATTTGTGTGATACCCAAAGACAAATTGACATCAGATTATGATTTGGTTGTAAAAATGGTAAATCACAAAATCTTTAACAAAATTGATAAATGCATTTATGCAAAATTTATTGAACTAAAAGACTTATTATGATTCAACAAATAAAAAATACCTCCGTTAGGCATACAGAAGAACACGGTTCAGATATAGTTTTTTTAAAAAACTTCTATAAAGAGCATGGTCACTTTCCAATGTTTAGTCAAGTATTGATTGAAACAAGAACTGATTGCAACAATCATTGCCCTTTTTGTCCACATGCGTTCAACAAAAAAACTTTGGGCGTTATGGAATGGGATTGTTACACAACAATCATAGATCAGTTGTGTAGAATGAACTATAATGGCCGTGTAGCGTTGATGCTTTCCAATGAGCCTTTGTTGGATAACCGTCTTTGTGACATGATTAAATATGCCAAATCCAAATCACAACGCCTGTTTTTGGATATAACAACTAATGGAAGATTGCTGACTGTGGAATTTGTCGATATGCTTTTTAGGTTGGGTTTAGATAATATAAACATCAATGATTACCGTGGAGACAGAGACAGATATCCTCAAAGATTGTCACCCAATCTTGAACCTATTTATGCTGCGTATGGCAATAACCCTAAAGTTTGTTTCAAACGCAGGCGATTGGATGAGTCTCTACCAAACTATGCAGGCAATATTCCGCAGTCTTTCGAGAAAGAGGATTTCGGCTTTTGTAATTATCCATTTCGCAAACTTACCATTGCGTACAATGGCTATGTCCTCTTGTGCTGTGATGATTTTATGTATGATACCAACTTTGGAAATATAATGGCCAATAATATTCTTAACTGTTGGTATAGTCCACAGTTAGACTATATGCGATTCTCACTCCTCGAAAACAAACGTGTCGGTCTGTGTGAAAGATGCAATGATAGTCAAGATTATAATACATTTGCGTAGAATGAAATCGGATTATTTTGAATGTCCATTTTGCGGTAGCCATGGACCGTTGATGCTGATGGGAGCGGATAGATTTCCTGTCCTTAAAAACCTTCAAGTTATAGGAGCAGGACGAAGAGCAGCCCGTTGTCCTATCTGTGCTTCAACAGATAAAGAAAGACTGGTATATGCTTTCTTGAATTACATGGAGCGGTTAAATTCCAAGACAGATATTAGCATATTACACATCGCGCCGGAAAAAAATCTTCAAAGATGGTTGGAGACAATATCAAATAAGTATATAGCAGGAGATGCATTTTTACAAAATCAAGAATTTGCTGGCAATGTGAGGTATGTTGACATTTGCCATACTGATTTTTCGGATTTGGAATTCGATTATGTCATATGCAACCATGTTATTTGTGATATAAAGGACGCTTCCGTAGCTCTGAATGAAATATATAGGATATTAAAATATGGTGGGATGGCAATTGCGCAGGTCCCAATCACCCAAATTTCAAAGACAGTAGAATATCCCGAGGTTAAGACTAAGGAAGACAGAGAAACAGCTTATGGCTATGGCTATCATGAAAGAATTTATAATAATGAAGAATACAAGAAACTTTTAATAAGTGCAGGATTTCATGTCAATGTTTGTAATATTTCTGACAGGTTTAATACAATGGGATTAAATAGTCAAGAAGACCTTTATATATGTAGAAAAGTGGACTTATGAAACTTAATAAAGAACAATTTGAGGCTTTCCGCATGGAAATAGCCACATTTGGCAACATTCCCATATTAAGTCAATATTGTGGGATTGGCTGTGTGTTTTGTAAAGTACATACAGATTCATATCTTGGTCATTACCCCAAGATACCTCCTATTGACAGAGAGGATTTGTTGAAAGGATTTGAATATATTAATCCTGACGTTAACTATGTCCGACTTGGTGCGGGGGTATTGGTTGCCCCGCATACAGACCCATATTTGCATCCTCAGATTTATGAATTTATAAAGTTGGCATCTGAACACTTTCCAACGAAGAAAATCACGACTGTAACAACAGGCGCATACATTAGAGAGGACAAAATCGATTTTTTGAATTCAATCCCGAACTTTGGCATTGACTTATCGTTAATCACCATGCAAGGACAACGTGAGAAGATTATTCCACGTTCAGAACGAGCGCGGACTATGTTCTTGTTAAAGCATGCTCCATTGAACAAGTGTACACTTATGTTTACAGGTAACCTTGATGATGTGAAAAAAGACTTGGATTTACTTTATGAACTTGGCGTAAACAAACGGGTTCGCCAGATCTTGGTAAGGAGGATGGAACATACTTCGACTTCACAACCTCGCTTGAAAGAACTTTCAAGAGCTTGCATTGAAAACTACGAGGAATGTATCAGTTGGGTTAAAGCTAATTATCCAGATGTGGTATTTACTGTACCTATCCTCAAAGATGTTTTCAGGGGCGGCAATAATGAATATTTCATAGACGCTGATGAGAGAATCAAAACGCATAAGAAAATAATAAGCGAATTGCCAAAAGGAACTTATGTGAATTTGATCTGCCCTCTTTCGGGATACGATTATTTTACCAAGGCGTTTACAGACTATGATAATGTGAAGACAAATCTCATAAAAAACAATCTTTATGGCGGTTCAGTTTCCGTTGCCGGTTTGCTCAACCATCGAGATATTAAAGAACAGTTTCACCCAGATAGGAATGATTTGATGATAATGCCAAAAGAAATGTATAATGCTGATGGTGTAGATTTGTTGGGTGAAAAAAAAGAGTTATTGGAAGAATACTATAATACGAAGATAATACTGGTTTAGCATGAAATCTATAAAATGGGACAAACTTAGGATTTTAGTTACTAACCGTTGCAACTATCATTGCCCGTTCTGTCATAACGAAGGGCAAGAGAAAGACAATCAGGCTGGAATGATGTCTTTGGAATTGTTCAAACAATTCATTGACTATTTGGACGGAGAGAAACTGTCAGAAATAAATTTCAGTGGTGGGGAACCCTTTCTACATAAAGGCATTGTTGACATGATTTCTTATGCCAATGAGCATTTGGCATGTGACATTAGCTGTGCTACTAACCTGTCTTTGATAACAGATGAGCAGATAAGGTGTTTGGCAAAAACCCGAGTAAAATTTAATATACAGTTCCCATTTGCCACTGTTAAAGATTTTGCTTCCAGTACAGGAACAGGAAATTTATCAGACACCTTGGCAAGGATAAAAACTATAAGGGCTCAAGGAATGGAGCTTGGCTTAAACACAGTAATCCAGTCTTTGAACATGGAAGCTATAGAACGGGTAATATCATTTGCTTTGAAGAACGAAATTCCGCTTAAGCTACTCCCACAAATAGGATTGAACGGCAGCGACCATTTTATCGAGCACATTCGACCAATCTTGGAAAAATTGTCAACAAATTTTATAGACAAGGGTACAGGAGCATTGAAGTGGACAATACAATCCGGTGTACATAAGACCTCGGTGTTATACATAGATTCCCCTTGTTTCAAGCAAGACATCGAAACATGCAGAAACTATGGAGAAATAAGAGTGTTGCCCAATTTTACTCTTCAAACATGCATCTTGAAATCTGGAGATGAAAAATTAGCCCTCGACAAAGGGAGGAAATTTGTGATTGGTCAATTTGAAAAATTATGGAACAACTTCAATCACTGCTAAGAAAATACAATTTGTCGCACAAAGAAGAGTTAATCTTCGCTCCTTGGAGTAAGCAATATTGTGAAAACATATTTCCCAAATACTGGGAAATTGTTTATTCACTATTAACTGGACTAAATAGAAATAGTCTTGTTATAGAAATAGGTTGTGGATTAGGTGATGTCACTGCCATATTATGCTATCTTAAATTTGTTCATATTATGTCATTCGAGAAAGATGACCGCATCAGTTCCCTGGCACAAAAAAGGATGTATGAGATGTTTGGCCGTAGAGATATCATTAGAAATGAAGAATTTCCTAACGGGCATCAATATTCGGCTGATGTCCTTATCCTTGTAAACTGCGCTTACGGGAACTTAGCCCAAACTAAACAGGAATACATGGACTTGATGCGAAAATACTATGTGAGCGCAGGTCGCCCCAAATACTATTTGATGGAAGTCATTGATTCATCATATACAAAAGTGGACGATGAGTTTCCCGAACATATAAGGCTTTCCTGCAGCGACATCGCTAAGCTTTTCCCCGATAGCGACATCACTTCATGGCAAACCTACAAATACCCTGTGAATAAAAAAAGCAAGACCCTATACTTGATAAGACGAACATGAAAATACTTATAGTTACGACAGAAATAGGCCTGGACGGAGGAGGATTGTCTTTATCCTGTACAAAACTGGCAGACGTATTGTCAAGGAAACATACAGTTGAGATTGCGGACTCAACTGCCCAGCCAATCCTTACGGCTTCAGGCGGTGCTTTAGCTCATTTGCGCCATTCCATAGGCATGGAGTATAAGCTGAAGATGGAAGTAGAAAAATATAAGGACTATGATGCAGTGATTGGATTTGGAGGTAATTTCAATGGTTATTATTCATCGCTTTTGGCTCATAAAATAAATGCAAAATATGTTTTGAGCTTTAGGGGAAGCGACATCAATTTGTCCAAATGGTCGGCCGAAACAGATTGGTACTCACACAAGGCAATTGATAAAGCGGACAAGATAGTCGTTTTGTCTAATGAAATGAAAAATAATGTTTTGCATGTTAGCCCGTCAGCCAAAAATAAAGTAACAATTATTCCTAACGTATTTGAAGGCAAACAGACGAAGATTTCTTTCCCGAATCTCCCGTCCTCCATCACAATAGGATGTGCGGCTTCTTATCTGAACGAGAAAAAAGGAATAGCCAATCTTTTATGTGTGGTTTCTGAGTTTAAGAAAATGTCGCCATTACCGATAAAACTGATTTTAGTAGGTAAAATAGACGATGATTTGAAACTTGAATACCAACAAATAATCAATGACTTGAAGCTGAAAGACAATGTCTTGCTCGTGAACAAGATGTCGCGTTCCGATTTGGCACAGACAATGAAAAATTGGGATTTCTACGTACAGGGCTCGGTTTGTGAAGGTTGTTCGAATTCGGTTATGGAAGCTTTCCAAAATGGATGTGCATTCATTAGTACCAAGACTGGGTTTATCGCAGAGGCACTATCGCCCAAATATCCATATTTTTTCTTTGACAGTTTTAATCCGACTTCCATGTCCTTGTCCTTATTGAAACTGATTAACTTGAAAGATAAGGAGCTGCTATATTCCAAAGCCCATAAGGACCTTGTGCGATGTTGTAACAAATATATAATTGAAAATAAATGGCTTGAAATTTTCGATACAGTTCCAGTGCAACGTCCGACCCCCGACGGTATAGAAAATGTGATTGCCATTGGGTTGCATGACATACAAGGTGAATTGCATGACAGCATTACCACTCCTGTGGCTGTTTTTGAAAAGTTTGTCGATCAGATTTACAATTCTGGATACGGATTGTGTTCAATGAGAGATTATATAGCAAAGAATGCAGAAGAAAGAAAATCGTGGATTGTATGCACCTTCGATGATGGATACAAAGACTTGAATGAATATGCTCTACCTATTCTTTGCAAGTATGGTTTCACGGCATCCGTTTTTATTTGCACCGGTCTAATCGGCAAAGACAACAAATGGAACAATAAGGACGCCGTGCCGAGACGACACCTGAATATGGATGAATTGCATAATCTACACAGAAACGGTTGGGAGATTGCATCTCATGGGGTTCACCATTACAATCTTTTGAAGCTAACAGCTGTTGAAATAGATTCTGAGTTAAGTATGTCGCATGACTTTCTTGTCAAGGAATGGGGTGAGGCCATCTCTTACGCTTATCCTTACGGTGCTTACAATGCTTTCATAATGAATTGTGTTGGCAGGTATTATAAATATGCTTTTTCAGTGACACAAGGTGGGGATTCACTCGTGGCAGATTCATTGCAGATTAGGAGGTATTCAATAGCCGAAATTTATCAAATGTTAAACTCAGGACAATGAAAAAAGCATTAGGAATATTCCGGGGATTTCCCGGTCTGGGAAGAGTAGTCGCTGGCGTATCCATAATGGAAACGTTAAGGGACAGATACGGCTACGACATCAGGATGATAAGCTATCTTCAAGGCAACAAGTATCTTACTTTGCGAGGTTACGACGGTTTGAAAGAAGCAACCACATTTGACTATTGTTCCATCGGCTTACTCCCCACAAATAAAATGGGTGTCCACATACATAACACAATCAAAAGTTTCATGCCCGATGTTTGCATTGTCGATGGCGAGCCATTAATTCTGCAATCAATAAAAATTTCCTATCCAAATATAAAGATTGTGGCACTTTTGAATCCTTCTGATGTTGACAACCCAAGCAACGACAAAGAAGCAATGGATTTCTTCAATGCAATATATTCTTTATGCGACCTGGCGGTGGTTCATGGATTGAGAATATTGAAAGATGATGGCCGATATAAAAGCTTTATCTCCATTCCCACAATCCTTCGTCGGGAAATCTTTGAAATAAAGAATATCCCGACAAACAACATTTATTGCGTATTAGGTGGCGGAACAGAAAATGTTGACATGACATTTGTTGAATCAACAATCAGAATAGCCGAACTTTGTCAAGAAGTTGCAACTCTTTTGCCTCAATATACCATTCATCTAATATGTTCAAGCCAAAACATTTTCAATGCATTGACAACGAATAACATGCCGAAGAATCTGCGGCTTTATGACAAAATAATATCCCCCAACCATTATTATTCTGATGCTTCGCTCATAATCACAAGGTCTGGTCGTAATACATTGAGCGAGTTGGCTTTTTTGGGGATTCCGGCCATTTCATTCATTTCAGGCTGTTCCTACAGGACAAGCGAACAATCAAGCAATGTGAAAGATTTGGGCATGTCCTGCGTGAAAGCTGCTTCTTTAGAAATCACTCCACTGAAATTGTCCGAACTCTGCACTAAGATGATTGGCCTAAAATCACAAAACTGTTTTCAATGTGGCAACCACATAGCCATAAATAATATATTGACATTATGCGACTGATACATCTTAGTGACATTCATTTGACAGCAAATGGACACCCAATATGGGGCGTAGAGCCTCTCGTGCAATTTAACAAAGCTATTGAAAAGATTAGCTCGATAAATGAGATTGACGCGATTGTTATAAGCGGCGACCTGTCTGATGACGGAAGTCTTTGGACTTATGAATATATAGACAAGACATTTGCCAAACTCGGAGTGCCTACATATTGTTGCCCTGGGAATCACGATAATTTAAACGTTTTCTACCAAGGCTTTCAACCCTCTTTTTATTTGAGAGACGAAGTGTTTAAGCTTGGGGAATGGACATTTATAATGTTAAATTCAGTCATGCCAGGAATGTCAAGAGGCCATGTCGATGTCAAGAGATTGTCCGACACGATACAATCAAGCGATGAGCCAATTGCAGTGGTTGTTCATCATCCTCCCATAGAACAAGACGGATGGCTGAATAGGAAATTGATGGAAAATCGAGACGAATTCAATAACATAATCATTCAAGACCATCGAGTGGAACTTGTCCTTTATGGGCACAGCCACTGCTATACGAATAAAAGCATAAATGGGATAATCTATAGTTCAGCTTCGTCTATCGGTTTTGCTTTCCACCCAAATCTTCCCAAATTTGAGATAGCACATGGTAATGAAGGTTTTTCCTTGGTCACTTTGAACGGATTAGGTGTAAAAGTAGAGAATGTCCTGATATAATATAGTTCAATATCAAAAAAATATGAATGTTACTAAAGACAAAATACGTTTTATTGTAGACATAGTTGCTCATTGCAATTTGAATTGCAAGTCATGTGGTCACTTTTCCCCATTGGCTCCAATGTCTTTTCTCGACATAAGATCTTTTGAAAATGATTTGTGTAGATTAAATGAATTGTTAAACGGGAATATTCATTGCCTTGAACTTATGGGTGGTGAAGCGTTGTTACATCCTCAATTAGATGACTTTATAAAAATTACCGCCAAATATGTAACAGGGGAGAAAAACCTATGTACCAATGGAGTTCTTCTCTCCAAACTCCCAGATAAAACATATGAATTATGTGCAGACACAAATACGACTATTTGCATAACGATGTATCCAATAAAATTAGATTGGGACGAAATTAATAGAAAAGCCAATCTATATGGTACAAAATTATATCAGATAAAGTCTATTGGAGAGTCATTTAAAAATTGGTTTAAGAATCCTCATGATGCCTCTGGAAGTCAAAATGCCGAAGACAATTTCAATAAATGTTTTTGGAAGGCTCGATGCGTGGTTTTAGAGCATGGAAGACTTTCTTCATGTGTTGTTCCATTTAAAGCAAAGTTCTTTCAAAACTATTTTCACTCTGAAATATTTGATACAAGTGAAAACAATTCTATTGATATATACACGACCAATTCTATTGAAGAGATTGTTGATTTTCTCAATAAACCAATCCCCTGTTGTAGATTCTGCCTCCCCAATCAAGAGGAAAGAATCCAATGGGGAGTATCTAATAGAAAAATAAGTGAATGGGTCTAATGATTAATTTAAAGACATATACCATTTATGAATATTACGAAGAAGAAATTATACTATACCTTTTTTGATTTATGGCGTGCGAGTTCCTTTCTTGAAGATTCGTATTATTCCAGTTTTGCTTCTGACATGGTTGAAAAGATAATGCAAATAAAAGATGAGGAGTTTGATAGAAAAGTATGGATGGATTCATTCAATCCGTATGAGCAGGAACTTATACGTGAGTTCCTTGTAAACAGGTCTCTTTGTCTTGTAAATAACTATGTCAATAAAATACCTACATGGTTATGGTTAATAATCAAGCCTGATTTCTTTGATTTGAACGAATTGCGAAGCATAATAAAGGCTAATAATATCTGTTCTAAAACAGAACTACGTAGATATTTTTGTTCTAATGATGCAATAAAGAAGTATGGGAAAGAAATGGCATCATTATATTTCTATTTTGTCCAAAATCAAGATGGTAGCGACTTTCCTATGAAGTACCGGATATTTCCTAATGATGAAACTGAATTATTACGAAATATAAATGGAATTGCTATAAAAGGAAACTTTCACAATCACTCTTTATATAGCGATGGTAGATGCGACATTCAAGAGTTAAGAGAACATGCGCAAAAGGCAGGGCGTAAATTTGTTGGCATTTCCGACCACTCGCAGCATGTAGGAGGAGTTACACCTAAATTATTGGTAAAGCAAATGGAAGAAATTGATACCTTAAACAAAACCGCTGGTGTCAATATCCTAAAAAGCATTGAATGCGAAATTCTATTTGATGGTTCTTTGGATTTAGATGATGATATTTTATCTAAGCTGGACTATGTTATAATCGCTGTTCATAGAGATGAACTAATGAAAAAATCAAAAGCGACAAGACGATTGATTAAAGCGATAGAGAATGAAAACGCTAATATTTTAGCCCATCCTTCGTCTCGCTTATATCAAAGAAAAGTTGGGCTTTACACAGATATTCACAAGGTCATTGAAGCATGTGTTAGAAACAATGTCGCAATAGAAATCAATGGCGATCCGGATAGACTTGACCTTGCCCCAGAATATATAAAATATGCTATCGAATGTGGTGCAATGTTTACCGTTGATTCCGATACACACAATGCAATAGGATTTAAAAATATCAACAATGCATTACGAATTGCGGCGGATAACTCTATCCCGACTGATAAAATTCTAAACACTAAGTCCGTAAAGGAATTGCATACATTCTTCAATAAATAAAGATTCATATGAATAAAGAAACAAATAAAATTTTGGTTACGGGTGGAGCAGGGTTTATTGGATCGAACCTATGTGAATATCTACTAAAGAATGGTTTTGAAGTGGTATGTCTTGACAATTTTTCTACAGGACATCTATACAATATCAAACATCTGTTAGACGATTATCCAACTCACTTTACTTTAATTGAAGGGGATATTAGAGATATAAAGATTTGCATTCGTGCTATGCAAGGAATTGATTCTGTCCTTCATGAAGCTGCCTTGGGCAGTGTTCCTCGCAGCATTGAAGATCCAAGTAGCAACAAATGATGTGAATATAAATGGTTTTCTCAATATGCTTGTAGCTGCAAGAGATTGCAAGGTAAAACGATTTATTTTTGCAACCAGTAGTTCTGTATATGGAAACAATACGGAATTACCAAAGAAGGAAGAATATATCGGCAAACCACTATCTCCTTATGCTTTGACAAAATGTGTAAATGAATTGTATGCAGGTGTTTTTGCTAAAACCTATGGAATAGAATATATAGGATTGCGGTATTTCAATGTATTTGGCAGGAGACAAGATCCTGACAGCTTATACGCTGCAGTCATCCCCTTATTCATAAAACAATACATGAAACACAAACAACCACAAATAAATGGAAATGGTCAGAACACAAGAGATTTTACTTATATAGACAATGTTATTTATATGAATATGCTTGCCTTGAATACCACTAATCCATCGGCTGTAAATCAAATATACAACACTGCTGGTGGAGAATGTATAAGTATCAATCAATTAGCCTTTGATGTAAAATCATGTTTGTTGCAATATGACTCTTCTATTTTTGACATCAATCCTATTTATGGCGAATGTAGAATTGTGGATATACCTCATTCATTTGCTTGCATTGATAAAGCAAAAAGATTATTGAACTATTCGCCGTTAGTATCATTTCAAAAAGGATTGAAAGAAACCATTAATTGGTATGTAAACAATCAAGTGCGGTAGCTAATTATATCAATATAAAATTTTAGTTTTTAGGTGTATCCATAAAATTACGGCAAGAAAGCAAATTGTCAATACCATTGTCGTAAATCTAAGCCAGCCGCTCGACAGCCAAACGCCTTCATTGTTCTGGAGGTGTTTGAGCATTTTATCGGTGTGTTCATCCAGCAACTTTTTCTCTGCTTCGATGTGATTGGCGGAACATTTGTTTACCTTTGCCAGTTCACTGTCATCAACTTTAGCGTAGATGACGGTATTCTTTTCTGCCTTGACAATGGCGTTGTTGATACCATCCACAATGTTGTCGGCACTGTCCTTGGCCGCAAGCAGGGCATTGAAAGCCATCCGCTCCCGTTGGACGGTGTGTTTCAAGCTGCCGTGTATGCCGTGCAGTTCGTCTTTCAGGGCATGGATTTCTTTCAGCAGATTGCGAAGTTCAACCGTTTGGCAGTTGACTTCTTGAAGAAGTCCGTCAAGTTCCTGCGTGTCCTGTTTCAATTCCTCTTCGGGCGTATAATTGGCAAGCCGCTCACGCAGTGCGGCAGTATCGGGTTGTTTCATTTACGTTGTTGTTTTTTGAGTTTGTCATTTACGTTTCATTCCTGATTTCTTCTGTGTGCCGAGCTTGTGCGAAGCCTCACGCGCACAACGAAGGGCAAATTCAATCTCGTCTTCCTCCGGGTCACGTCCCCATTTGAGTTCTGACTGTGAGCCGCCTCCACCGCCACTTGAAACCTCTCCGTAAGGAGAAGCGAGCAGTGTAAAATAGGCCATCGCTAAGTTCTGCAAGTCCTGCCAGTTGGCAAGTTCTTGATAATCGAACTCGATGTTGAAGAAGTCAAGCACATTGTCGGGCAGATAACGTTTGTAAGTCTTGCCGTCATGCTCAAATTCAGTGGGCAAACGATTCGATTTATAATCCATGTAGTCTTCGTAAACCGGATTTCTCTGCCGTATAACAGGCTGTGGCTTTTGCTTCGTACCATTGAGAACTGACGGATTCGGCGTAGATATAACTGGCTGTTGAGTTGCAGGACGGATTTGTTGCGTCTTGTTTTGATGTAATTTCTCCCATGTCTGCCTGATGCGTGATGCCGTCAAGTTGCGCCCCTTACCAAGTTCGGAAGCCTTAAACCTTGTGTTGCCCTTACAAAGCACATAGCCACGTATCACATTCTTTTTATCCTTGCGCATATGCAGTTCGTAACCTTTGGCGGCAAGCCGTTCCTTATAGCCGTCCCATGACCATTCGTCAAGTTCGCGCAGGGCTTCCATGCAGTCGGCACTGACTTGGGGAATGTTCGTCTCGTGTATGCGCATGGCGGTAGTCCACTCCCTTTGCCTTGCGACCTTTTCAGCCGCCCGTTGTGCGCGGAGATGGATGGCATGGTCGTTGTTGATGTTCCCCTCTTCGTCCACACGGCAGACAATGGCATGGAGGTGCGGTATGCCGCTCTTGGATTCCTCGTGCAACCATACGGAGGACTTGCTCCCCGATATGTTGGTGCGTGAAGAAACGACATTGCCGTCCTTGTCACGTATCTCTTGGCTATCGAAAGCAGCAGTAAAGTCATTCCACAGTTGCCGCCAGTCGTCCACCGTGAAATTTTCGGTGTATTCCATCGCCGGACTAATCTCCATGCGGATGACATTGTTCTTGATGTTGGGGTGGTTCATGGTGGCAAACTTCATTTCCGTAAAAATGCCTGTCGCATCCATGCCTTGCGGCATGAAGTTGTCGCAGATGCGTGTTATCTTTTCGGGATGTTTCTTGTTCCTCGATTCGCCCGACACATAGAGCATCGCCCTTATGCCGTGGGCTACCGCCTTTGCGTTGGCTATCATGCGCCGTCCTCCTTTGTTTTTTGATTCGTTGTTTCTGCCGGATAGCTGTTCGCTGTCTGCGCGGACTGCAAGAAGTCGGCGACATGGTTCGTGACATGAGCCACTTTCTCGTACCATTCAAGCATGGTCGGCTGATGACGGAATAGCTTTACCTTTTCGTTGTCGCTCAATCCGTGCAGGGCGTTGGCGAAATTCACCATGTCCGTGCGGCAAGCCGCAAGCTGCCGCAAACCGTCCAGTTCCCTGTTGGAAAGCCTTTGCCGTGGCTTGTAGCCGAGTGCTCTTGCACGTATGAAATCGCTGCGTGTCATGCCGCACAGGTCGGCGGTGTCTTTGATTTGTGAAAGCTCCTGTTCCGTGACCTTGGTGACAACCACCTTGTCACGCCTTATAACAGGCTTCTTTTGCCCATGTTCCTGATTGGAAGTATCTTTTTCTTGTGTCATATACCAATAGAATAAAATGGTCGTGAAACGGTTTCTAAAAGAGGGATGGTGCGAGCCTGCGAGCGGCAAGGACAACAGTCTGCCGGACTGTTGCGAGGGCGTCGGGGTGTTACTGTCCGAAGGATGTAATACCCCGGCATACCTCGCAACTGAACGCTACCGCTCCATGCCAATACACCAGTCCGTTTGCCACAGCCAAAACAGAATGGTGCCAGTGGAGTGCCGGAGAATGGAACAACGGAAAGCGTATTTTTGCACTGTGCCGTTGTCGGCTCGGCTTCTGACGGCTCTTATTCTTCCCTCTGTTCGTGGGTAAAAGGGTTTGATGTAATACCTCCGTCCGCTGTTTTCCACCCGATTAGGCACGGAAAGGTCATCACGGATGCAACTCTTGAACGGCAAGTGTCGATAAGCCCCATCTCCGTAAGCATGGCAAGCAGGTTACGTATGCGCTTCCTGCCCATGTTCCATTGCGAAGAAAGCTGTTCCTCGGAATACTGCGCCTGACCTGCGGAAAGCATGAGCGGTCTGTGGAAGCCATTTGCTGCACCGTCTGTTAATGCCATCCTTGCCAACAGGTCGCCAAACAATGTGAAGTTGCCTGTTTCCCTGCTATTGTCATCGGTCGTTGTTCCGCACAGCCATTGCATTGCATGGTCGGAAAACCGGAAAGAGAATGATGCAATCCTTGTCGGGTACATGAAACTGTATGTTTCCTTGTCCATAAAATCTTTGACTTTATAAATGTGATATTACTTTTGTTTGAATAGAATGAAGCCGTGCAGTTGTCGGTGTGGAAATGCCGACTTGCTTTTTTGTTGTACCCTGTACGGTTTTACATTATAAACGGAACGGTATTTGCCGAAAGTTACACATCGCCAGTCAATAAGTCCTGTCCCGAACTAAGGGAAAGAAAAGAAGCTGCGTGAACAACTAACAGACACCATCCCGCTTTTTTGCATACGGTCACTTGTTTACTCCGTTGTCGTTAGTGTTGCCCGAAAACGGTTGCCCGGGTGCAGGACGTTTGTCAAGACTCGATACGGCACGGCTGATGTCCGTGGCGTTCACCGCAATGGAAAGCAACGCCTTGTTGACAGTCACTAACTGCCGCTTGTCGCAAAACTCCGTTACACGCTCCAACAACTTGAACACACGGTTCAACCGATGTTCCTGTGCGTTGTCTGCCGTCAGCCGCTCGTTGTCCGTGCCGCTGTTGAGATAGCGGTTGAGCGCAAGGCGGTCATCCGCTGAAATGCTCTCTGCCGTAGCCTTGCCGTCAGCGATGGCTATGCTTACACGCAGTGCGTCCGCTTCGTAGATGCCCACACTCTCCAAGAATGTGCGGATGGCCTGTACGTCCTTGCCGCTTACCTCGCGTTTGCGGCTCTCGTTCTTCTTTTCGGTCGGAACAGTCGAAGCTGCTCCGGCCTGTTCCATGTTCTTACTCTGTTCCATAATACAATTTGTTTTTGATGTGAATAAAAAGGTCATTGTCTTTCGTTCATTTCCTGAATCTTAGCGGCAGCTTCTTCCTTGATTTCGTCAATGGACTTCGATTTTGCGCCACGTACCCAATCAATCAATTTCTGTTTTTCAAAAAAGATGAGTTTCCCGGCAGGCTTAAAGTACGGCAACTGGTTCAGGTGCGTCATCTTGTACAGGGTACTTTTGGCAATGCCGAGAAAGTTCGCCGCTTCCTCCAAGTTCAACACTTCCTTGGCCGCATAGCAAAGGTTTTCCAGTCGGTTCACCCGTTCCTGAAGCTCCGCAATCTTGCGCTCCTGTTCGAGATTCATTTTCGATGTTCTGTTTTCTGTCATAATGTTGTATATTATTAGTTTGTTAATCGAATTTGACCGCAAATGTATATGGTTTGATTTGTAAAATCGGTAAGTCATATACTTGATTTATAATCATTTATCATATTGAGAATCAGCGATTTTACCACATTGTACAACGCTGGATATGTCGCTTTGTCCGGTCATTGTGCCATGTGGCATTTTTTACCAATTTGCTGATAGGACACACATTCAGCATTGTTGATAATGGCAGATAGGTTGTACATTTATCGAAGGCAATGTGCATAGGCGGAAATGCTGGAGTGTACAAATGGCATAAAACGGATTTTAACAGGTCTTTGAAGTAAGCAACACAAGTCTGTGCATGAAGCACTTGCAGTATCTTCCTGAAAATGCCCATATAGTATAAATATTTGATAGGCAGCATATTTACAGGATTTTGCTTGCAATTCACGGGACAAAATCGTACCTTTGCACAGAAAAAAGAAGTCCACGACAAGGGATGTAGGGCTTGAAGCGTTCTTGATTTTATTTTCCTGTGGTTTTGTCCCGTTTTTGTCCCGTCTGGGATTTTTCTCACGGAGCAAAATTTTGCAAGTAACTGATTTACATAAAGTTGTAAACAAAAGGAAGTGCAGAAATGCGCTAACCACCAGAACGGCCCCTGCGAACCCGTAAACGTCGCGTCCGTGAGGAACTCGTTCGTTTGAAAAATCACATCGTCAATCTCCTCCTCAAGAAGATTGATACCGAAATCAGTGAGTATATTTCCGTCTGCCATTTGCCGTCTGTCTTTTTAGTTTCACCTGTTTACACTCTCTTCACCGTCACCCCCGGAACTGCCGCCCGACTGTGAGCCACGCACCGCGAGACGCGATTCGTTCCAGCGGCTCATGGCTTCCCTGATGACGCTGCCTTTGTCCAAGGTACAGTCCGAGGTCGCGTTCAGCAGGTTGTTCGTCAGGGTGGCATTCTGCCGTTTGGCGAGATAGCTGACAAGAATCTCATTCTGCTGCACCACGTCGTCGTAGATTCGCAGATACTCTTTCTTCCGCTGCGCATTGGGCATATAGGCATCCCTGGTAGCATCAATGGCGCACTGGAAAACATGGTAGTATTCCGTCCAGCGTTCCCTGTCCTCCGGGGTGCCCCCGGCAGGAAGGATACGGTCGATGTTACGCTTCATCCTTTCCATCTGGCCGTTGATCTTGTCACCTTCGGCAAGCCAGGCGATATCAGCCTGTCGGTCTGCCACGTTCAGGGCCTCTATTTTCGCGCGGCTCACCAATGCCGAATCGATGGATTCGGCTTCGTCCGTCTGGTTATAGAGGTTGATGCCGGCTGTTGTGCGGAACCCCAGTTTGTTCTTTGCCGCTGCCGATTTCTTGTATTTGTTGTGTAATGCCCAGTAGTACAGTTCCGGCGTGAGGGAGCCCGCACCGGTTTCCATGACCGTAATCTGGTTCTGCTTCGGCGAGTCGTGGTTATAGGTCACATACTGCGCCTGTGCCGTTGCTGTTGCAATGATCGCAACCGTCATGAGCATGAGTTTTCTGTTCATCTTTTTTCCCTTTTATCGTTAGTAATCCAGCCTTCCGGAGTTGCGCCAACGTCCGAAGGCTCCTTCAATTATCTCCTGTTTGGTATGTTCACGGTATATCTTCGACTTCCAGTAGCCGATTCTTACCTGTATGTATCGCCAGGTCTCCATATAGGCCCGGTTCAGATGCCGTTCGATGTCGTCCAGAGACCTGTTCACGGCCTCCAGCACCATCAGCAGATCCGAAGTGGAGCAGGCCGCCGCTCCCGTGGCATACAGCGCCAGGTCGCTGACCGACTTGTAGAGTTGCTCCCCGTCATGGGCTATATCTCGTATGGCTTTCTCGTTGATGGTGATGAGCAGGGCGTCGGAGGGTTCGATGCGTCCGCGTTTCAGCACCTTCTCGTGAAATGCCTCCAGCATGGACTTGTAGTCCGCTATCCGGTCACTTACCGTATTGTAGGTGTTCTTTGCGTTCAATACCGTGCGTAACGACTGGTACATCACATCAATGACATCAAAGGCACGGGTGTACCGGTCAAGGTCGATATTCAGCTCCTTGTATTCGCCGACCTCCTTGCGGCTGTATTCGTGCAGCAGCTGGTTGCTGTACTCAAGGGTACTTCGGGCCAGCAACAAGCTACGCTGCTTCTTATGGTCATTGATATAGGCTTCAACGGACACCACGTCGAATGTCCATTGTGCTTTGACGACATCAGGCAGGAGTGCAAGCAGCACTATGGTTATCAGCAAGGTCCGTTTCATGGTCTTTCCTCCTTTCTCCCGCTTCGCAGGCTACGGGCGTTTTCCACCCAACGGTCATGGCATTCTTCCACGAGAGTGAGGCGTCGCCCTTCGTCCATATTCAGATCCGGAAGGACATCCTTCAGCACGTCGATGATGCTGCGCTTGTAATGCATCATCTTTTCCAGGGATACCAGGTCGGCGTATATCTGCGTAATCCGGGAATCCACTTCACGCGCGATTTCAAGACGGTCACTTGACCACAGCAGGTGGTACACCTCTCCGGTAGAGGTATCTTCCATCGGGGTGGTACGGGCATATTCCGTCGTGATCTTGCATGACGGATGCTCCCGGGCGATTTCCGCGATACGTTCATTCACGATCCGCTCTTTTTCTTCTTCCGGAAGGTCCGGGTCGAATGTCAGCACGTCGGCCACATACGTGTCGGTGTATTGCGAGGTCAGTTCCCAACTGATCTGTACAATGGCACGGTGAATCTTGATGCCGAGGAAGTATTTCGGCTTGCGTGCTATGCTGATGGTTGCCTTGAAAGTTATCTCGCCGTCTATATTCGGCATGGTCGCCTTGCGGACGAACGTGTATCCGTTCCACGAACCGCCGTCCTGCCACGACAGACTGTAGGCCGTCTTGCAGTCCTGCATGATGGCCGGGATACGGTAGTAGTCGTCCGTCGGCACGTCATTGTCGTTTGCCGCTTCCTGCTTCGCATCCGCGTATTCCTTCTGTTTCTTCTGCCACTCGGCCAGTTCTGCCTTCAACTCTCCGATACGCGTCAGGTTGGCGTTGTACTGCTGCCTGTAAACGGCAGCATCCTCCACACTGGCCTCGGATATTTTCTTCAGCAGCTCCTTGTTCTCATCCTCCAGTGCCTTGATCTGTGATTGAAGCATGGCTACCTGGTTGTCTGCCTCCCGTATCAGCTCATCCAATTCCGAAAAGTCAAGTTCATTTTCCGTCACGGAGGTCTGCATGGAGCAATCCTTGGTATGGGCATTGGGTGAACCGCCGCATTTCCTGCATTTGTACTGGGTCGAACCTTGGCCCAGGGTGGCCCCGCCCGAGCAGGTGACGCTGATGGTCACGCTCTCGCATCCTTTAAGTTTGGCGGCATCCGTTGCCTGATAGTAGTTCCGTGCGTCGGAAGCTATGTAATAGACATAGCCGTCCTCGTTCTCGTTGAATTCCGACAGACGGGCATTGAGCTGCGCCTTGAAGGTCTCCAGATCCATAGTGTAGGAATCGAATATCTCTTCATACACGATTTCCTCATGGTTCCAGCTTTTCTTGACATGTATCTCGTAGGCGTAAGCCTTCTTTGTCTGCTTGCCGCCGCGGCTGATGATGTAGGCGTTCTGCCAGTAGTTGATGCTGTAAGTGTTGCCGTCATTCTGGTTGTTGAGCTGCTGTACACGGTTTCTCGACCATCCGGCATATCGTTCCGAGTTGGAGAGAGCCTGTTCCCGCTGCGAGGCATTGGGATAAAAACCGGGGTCGCTCGTTTCGAAACGGGTCCACTCACCGCCGTTCAGGATGCTGTTGTCGTCCGTGGGCGGGTAATAGTCACACAATGACACGCTGCCCTGGTCACGTCTGGCGATGTACCAGCGCTGCGTGTAATAAGTCCCGGCTTCGTCGTCTATATAGTCACTGATCCAGCCGGCAAGGTCGTAATCCCCGAACTCGAACAGGCCGGCCACGTTGTCAGGACCACCGATCTTGTCCAGCAGCAGGTTCCCGATACCTTGTTCCGCTTCCTCGAACAGACCGGAGTAATGGTCGTACAGGTTGGCAATCTCGCTGACCTTGCCCGAAAGCAGGTTATGGAACATACTTTCAGGCAGCAGGGCATCGCCGAGATTACTCGCACCGGCCGTTGCCAGACCGACCCCCAGATTGTAGAGATTGTCAAGGTCGCTTTGCAGGTTCTCCCGTGTAAAGCGGTCAGGAATCCGGGAAAAATCGTCCAGCATCCGCTGCCAGTCTATACCGCCCAGTTCCGAAAGTTTCAGCAGAGGCACGACCTCGCTGTTGATCTCCAGAAAAGCGATGTCCGAGAACGAAAGTGTACTGTTTGTCACAACGCTTTCGAACTGCATACACAGGCTCTTCGTCTCATCGCACACCTTCATCAGGTAGCTGCCCCAGTGGATCGCTGTCTGCGGGGAGTGAAGCATCTGCTTTGCCACCACCCAGATTTTCGGTATGATCTTGTCGGCCACCATGTGGTAGATGCGGCGGTAATAATAATTCTCTGTGCTGCTGCACCAGATACCGAGGTCCGAGAGGGCTTTGTGTTCCAGAAATTTGGAAGAGAAGATTCCGGCTGCCGCCACCTCCGCCGCCGTATAGTGCTTCAGGATGTCATCGACCTGCTCACGGTAGTAGCTTTCAGCCACGACCTCCGTACCGAACGCGGCTGCCATTGCCGCCACGGTACGTGCGTCATAGTTCACGCTGTAATACTGGGCGTGGACATGCTGCGTGAAGGCAAGCAGCAGAACTGCAAA
>ERZ859967.356-NODE-356-length-25230-cov-2.503913_pt1 | contig 25230 bp, 20 predicted proteins | sample MGYA00510115_ERZ859967 | MGnify/ENA primary metagenome ERZ859967 (study PRJEB30046, sample SAMN00715171) | human gut metagenome | study: EMG produced TPA metagenomics assembly of the A metagenome-wide association study of gut microbiota in type 2...
AGCCTCGTTCACAGTCTTTTCATCCCCGGCAATGTTGATCGGCAAATACTGCTGATAAGAGTGCAGCATCGTCACACTGTTTTCCCGGAAAGCCGTTTTCAATACCCGATACAGTTCGTTGTAGGAAACACGGTAGAGCAAGAGTTTCTCTTTACTGATACTCAGATTCAACTGGTTTTCGAAGGCGATACCTGTCGGATTGATTCCGGTTTTTCGTCCCAGTTCCTGTTCCACGCTGCGGATTGCTTCCGCTTTGGGGGCTTCCGCTTTATTACGAGTGTAAAATTCCGCCACCACATCCGGTTCACCCGTCACAAAGAGTTTCTCAAATACCGTTTCCGGCGGAGAGAAAGAAATGACAGAGAGCGGATAACGTTCCTTCAGTTTCCGATATACCGCCTGTTCCAAAGGGGCAATAGCATCGGAAGTCTCCGTACGGAAATAAAGTTCCGCTTCGGAAGAAGACAGTTCCCGTTCCCGATTGAGGATGAAATCCTGTCTGCCGATAGAGGCTGTTTGCTCCAGTACTTCATCCTTCAGTTCCTTGAAAAGTTCATCCACCCGTCGTTTGTTTTCATCCACATGGATATTCTCATTCCATTCTATCCGGGCGATCAGTTCATTTTCCTCGATATCGGGCATCCGTTCTTTGTCTATAAAGAAAAAGAAGAATACGCAAAGCGGAATGGAAATCACACAGAACAGTACACTGAACGTTTTATGGCGGAATACCCAGTCGACACCCGCATCATAGAAGCGGTCCAGCGTGTGATCCTTGATCGGGTTATTAAATTTGAAAGAAAGCCACTTCCATTTCCGGGTGCGGACACCTGTCCGGTAAACCAGCAGATAAAGCACGGGAAGCAGCATGATACCGGTGAGATAAGACACCATTAGTCCTACAGTGACAGAAAAAGCCTGATCAAAGAAAATAGCGCCTGCAATACCACTCATAAAAATCAGCGGGGCAAAGACGGCAATAGTCGTCAGAGAAGAACTCAGCATGGGTGTGACCACTTCACTAGTTCCCGTCACACAGGCACGGCGCAAGGAGTATCCCCGTTCACGGTATTGCGATATATTCTCAGTCACAATAATCGAACTGTCAATCATCATTCCCAATGCCAGGATCAATCCGGCAAGTGAAATGATATTGAGAGACATATTGCAAAGGTAGAAAAAGACAAAACTGATCACGATGGACACCACCATACTGAGTCCGATGACCAGCGGAGACTTTACATCTCCCAGAAACAGAACCGCTACCAGACAAATAAAGAGAAAACCCAGGGAGAGATTCTGTTGCAGATTAGAGATGGTGTAGTCCAGTAGTTCCGTCTGATTACGGCTGATGCTGAAATCGATCTCCGGGTATACTAACTGAAAATAGGTCATCGTGCCTACCAGCGCCTGCTTCATCTTATCCATGTTCTCATCCGCCTGTTTGATGACGGCAAGGCTCACCGCCCGTTTGCCATTGGACAGGGATACTCCTTTTTCCTTTACAGGTACGACGCTTACTTTGCAGAAGTCTTTTAACTGTACGATGCGGTCGCCCTTACGCAGATAGATATTTTCCACATCCTCCGCTGTACGCAGCAATGTCGAGAATTTAATATTGTATTCATAATACCCGTCGCGCACTGTCATGCTGCCCGGTTCCACATTATTAGAGGATAAAGCCGATTCGATATCTCCAATGGAGAGTCCTATCATGGCGAGCTTGTCCTTGTCGGGCACTATTTGTACCTGCCGTTCCAAAATTCCGGTCACGTCCACCATGGCAACTTCTTCAAGCTGCTCTATCCGGCGCTTAATGACAGACTCGGCAAACTCACACAATTCAAGGAAGGAGTGCTGTTCCGTAGCTCCGTAAGCACTGTCATTCTTCAGTGTCAGATTCAGATAGAATACGGGAATATCCGTTGCACTCGCTTTGATTACCTTCGGACGTTCCGCTTCTTTCGGAAGATAGTTCATGGCGGCATCTATCTTCTCATTTACCTCGATAAAGGCAAGGTCGGTATTCGTTCCATATTCAAATGACAAACGGATAATGCCCGCCCCGTCTCTCGATTCACTATGAATATCCTTCAGGGTAGAGACCTGAATCAACTGCCCCCGCAAAGGTTTGACAATCGTGTTTTCCAATTCCCGGGCAGAGGTATTGGCAGACGCCACCTGTACCGTAATCTCCGAAGCAGCGATATAGGCAGCGTAGAGTATGTCACCAGTCCGATGATGAAACAGGCGGTAAAGGCCATCAATACGGCAATAGGGCGCTGAATTAAGAATTTTATCATAGATTCATTATTTAATTCTTAATTCTTCATTTAACATAGACTTCCGCCTCATGCGCCAGATTCAGATTTCCGGTGACGATCACCGTATCTCCTTCCAGCAGACCATCCTCGATACCTTTCTGTGACTTGTCGGAGACGACACATTCTATCGCATTCTCCAGTCCCGTATTCACATAATTCCACATTGCCTTGCCGTCTTTCAGGGTAAATACCACTTGTTTGCCGGAACGCAATACAACGGCACTCTTCGGAATAACCAGCCGCTCTCCCAGCGAACGGCGGACACTTACCCTTACATTCATTCCGCTGAACAGTTTTCCTCCCGCATTTACCAATGCTTTCACTTTCACCATGCCGTTGGCATCCACCAATGGATTTATCTCTGATACACTGCCTTCAAACGCATCTCCTCCGGCATAAGGAGTAATTACCACTTTATCTCCCATCCTGATAAAAGCAAGTTCATTTTCCAGCACTGTGAAATCAGCTTCCATTCCTTTGGAATCGATAATAGTACAGAATGCTTCAGAAGTATTTGCCGGATTATAAGGCTTTGAAAATAAATTAGCTACTACACCGTCAAAAGGAGCAATCAACGTAGCATGCTCCATCTCTCTTTTCGCCAGTTCATACTGGGATTTCGACTGTTCATACCCGCTTTTTACTTTGGCGATTTTCATTGTTTCGGCAGGGACTTTACTAAAGTCGTCAGGAGAATATCCCTGCCCGATCAGTACGTCTTTCAATTCAAGTTCGGCTTTCAGTAAAGCATCTTCCGACTGGGATAATTTCTGTTCCAGACGGAATTTATCCAGATCAGCCAGTTTCTGCCCTTTCTGTACACGGTCGCCATTCTTCACATAGATATGAGCGATGACTTCACCGGTTTCAAAACGCAGATCGGCTTTGCCACGGGCACTGATTTTGCCGTTACTCACCAGTTCGTGATGAAAATCACGCTTCTTCAATATCTGAACAGCTACTTCATTCTTCGTATCTGGAAGGACTGTGGAGACGCCTTTCTCCGATTCATCTGCAGTATTCTTCTTGTCGGAACAAGAGAGCGTCATCATACATGCAAGGCACAGTAAAAACCATGTAAAATTATTTTTCATCGTATTTATTGGTTTGTTTATTCTAATTATCTCACATATAATTTCTTGTATACTGTATGTAAGTTTGTATCATGTTTGCCAAATTTAGACAAAAATATCTATTAATCAAGTTTGTACAGTCATTTTTTTCTTCACTCATTTATTTTATTGCGATTAAATGAGTCAGTAGTTATATCAATCGTAAAATATTGCTTTTTATCTCTATAAATAAATATTTGTTCTTCCCGCCCTTTCGTAAGGTTTCTGAGCCACAACAATGCATTTTTCGGTACAATATAACGGACCTCCCGAGTAACAGCAGTCTGAATTCCTAAAGATTGCCAACCAGACACTCCATCTTGATAAAACAATTCGTAGACATCGCCCGGACTAATATAATTATCATCATTACGGGGAGAAAAAGTTATCCTACTGATGGAAGATTCTTTTTCTAACTTAAAAGTAATAGCGGATGTCATATCAGTTGCCTGAAAATAAGTTAGAATATTACCATCTGTAATGTTCCCTATCTTGTCAATCGGTTTCAAAGAAGTCATCGCATGCATAGAAATTTTCGCCTTACCTAAAGTATCTTCATACAAAGCCAACTCCGCCAACTCGACTCTAGTGCCTACCGGAGGAACATAACGAATATATTTATATTTCTGATGCGAATGCAACGGACAGAACTCATAATAATTAGTTGTAAACGAATCTTTAATCTGATATAATAAATCAGCTTGTCTGAAAGTAGTATCATTGGCTGCTTCTATCCTAGCGCCTCTGGTTGATCTATATAACCATTCGGAGATAGTTGGTTTGATAGACATCTTTCTCTTCAACACAGCTTCCTCTCTATTTATCCTGTCAGGTTCAAGCAACTCGGCCTTGCCATTTCTGAAAATAAACGAATAGCCAGCCGGATGCAACTGCTTACCATCGAAAATGAGCGTTTGATAAATGATATTAGGCTCAAGGTTATGGAAAGTCACCTTATCTCCGTTACTTATCGCCATATCTACAGGTATCCATCCATTCGGACGAAATACCCCCAAGTAAATATATCGTTCTTCTTTTTGTATAGGTACCGTCACCTCGTTTTCACCAAAATAATTGGCAGTTACATCTCTTATATAGGAATTCCTGAAAAATTCAGGTATTCCTATATCCTTTACATTAAGTAGTAAAGCCGTTGATTTTTGTTCACCAAAACAATATCTATATGCTTTCCCCTTCTTTCTGTTATCCGTAGTTATCTTATCTCGTGTTGGATCAATTTTTCCGGGCTCAAATAGAATGAAACGTCCTGTTGTATCCCGTAATGTATTCCATGTATGATAATGCTGATACTCGGGAGAATATCTGAAGAATTCAGTTGCAACTGGAATGCCACAAGCGCGCATAGCATACAGTGTTATATCACATGATTCTCTACAATAGCCAATACGATGATGATACAGAAATTCTCCATCCATGTGTGGTATAATAAGTTCTGTAAAATAATACAACTCTCGTTTCTTCAATTCTCCGCATACCATCCGACAAGCATACACCACATCTTCTCCATGATAAAGAGAGTCTAGAATGGGAGTATAATGTTCATAATAAAGTTTTCTCCACGATGATAAAGGTTCATTATCAATGCGGTAAGGCAAGATGAATTCGCAAAAATCATCAAAGTCAAGACTTCTGTTCCAAGGATATTTCTTCCATACCTTGAATGCCAGGTCTATATTCTCTATTAAATAATTACTAGTAATTACCTGTGCATCATAAACTTTAGGTAAAGAGTAAAATGAAACTTGCTTCCATTTCTTAATCGATTCCTTATCCAACTTTCTCAATGCAAGCATTTGACGAACAGAATCCAGCTGCCACCCTTCGTAAGCATACCAATGAGGCATATTTCGGATGAGGAAACGTGCTGCTTCCAACTTTTCAGGTTCCTGTCCATAATGTTCCAAAACCTTTTCCAGCTCTCCCCGATTATCTCCGGCAAAAGAGAGAGCATATTCCAACCGTTTATCAGCTGATGAACATGCAACGAATACCGAAGCAAGCACAATACAAGGAATTATTAATCTTATATATTTCATCATCATCCTATATTGTTTTAAATATTCTATTCCATCTTATCTGTTTGGTCTTAGGATCTCTGGAAAACCAGATACATTTCCCTACTCCTAAAATAAAATCATCGGGTAATACCCCCCAATAGCGGGAATCATACGAATCATTTACATTATCTCCCCGCATAAAGTAGTAATCGTGTCGGAAACAGTAACTTTCCAGTAAAGTATTTGCAAGATACACCTTGCCCTCTTCAGATACTCTCACAGGTAATCCCGTTTCATATTCAATACATTTATAGTAATCACTGTAGTTAGTAGTATCAATTCGTATAGTATCATTTATTTTAGGCAGATATACAGTTTTTGTTCCTTCATTAGTCCTCCATTGATATATCTCTCCAGGAAGTGCCACACAACGTTTACAATAAAACACTTCATCACACAGAATCATTTTCTCATTCTGTTTTGCGTATGGAAAATTGAATACTACCACGTCTCCCTTCTTCACGCCATGTGCTCCTTTCCTTCGATGAATAAGATAATGTTCCGGCCGTAAAGGATCTTTCTTGTATATTCTACGTCCGGGAATTTGCACAGAAACAAGTATGTAATCTCCACCAACCAAGGTGGGAGACATTGAATAAGTCGGAATCGTACAAGATACCAGCCAGTATACTCTGACTGAAAAATAAATCTGGAACAATATGAAAAGTCCCAATAATGCCCAACCAAACTTTTTTAATGCCCGCTTCATTGCTTTCTATTCTTATTCAAGTTCATAAAAAATTAAGCATGCAGAATTATCTCCCAGACTTTCTATTTTTTCTCGGACCTTTTTGTCTTTTATATGAGTTAATGAGCGTAACTCCTTCCCTTTTCCGAATGCAACAAATTCATTTTTATAGGAATGAACGATTACATTAAAAGGGAATGTTTTGCCTTTATCATTTTGTGAATACAGATAAAAACTACCTGTTTTAGTATATTTATCAAATAAGAAATATCCTAAAGTTATACCATACATATATTGTAACAAAATTTTAGTATCAGTCTCATAAATTCCGTCAAATCCGGTGAAGTACCCCTGCTGATCCAACTTTAATAAATCTCCACTATAAGAGGGCGTATTCTTTCTGATTTTATTTTTAGGCGCCATTTTCTGAGTCATTTCGATAATATACTTTGGCTGGAAAGAAGACGATGCAGCTGAATATGTGTATACCGTATCGCATAATGGCATAATTACATCAATATCTTTATCTGCACGTGTCATTGGATGCCAAGAAAAAGGATACACATAATTGCCCAAAGTAATCGGCTGATATGAAAAGTATCGTTTGATGACTTCTTTTTTGGTCAGGTCGAATAAAGAATAAGGTTCTGTGTTATCCATGCTCATCCCATGATAATTCAACAATTGATTATTATTAATTAATAAAGTTTGATAGCACCATTTGAAAGCACCTTCAGAAATAGTATCTGTAAACATATAGTTTCCCCAAAAATTATAATTGATCAATTTGTTTTGAACACCATCAATAATGGTGATTTGTTTCTTCTTGTTATCAATATAAAATGTACTTAGCTCACTATAGTCATCTTCCCTCTCGCCTTTTCTTCCGATTTCAGCCATTAATTCACCGTTTAAGGTATAGGTATATAGCTTTTCAGATGTCTGGACAAATAAATAATCATCATTCATTTCCAGTTTCCGGATATTATTTATCCGCTGGAAAAAAGGAACTTTTTCCAGTTCAACAATTCTCACATTTTTGTAAGCAGGAGATCCTAGCAAAGGATTATTTGCAGAGTTGAGACAATGTATTTTTATCCCATCAGGCCCTTTCGTTACAGATATAGGTATAGCGGCAATGCTATATGCAGTAAAGATAAGCGTAAAGATTAGTTTCATTATATTTCTTTTTTATAATACTTATAGTTGTATGCTTTATTCCTTGATAAAGTCGTCGTAATTCTTTCAAAATAACGATTGGTTAATTTAGGTAAATCCTTGTCAGGAATAAAAGTATCAATTACTCTCATACCTCTATCTAAGACAAACAAGTAGGGAACTACCTCTTCATCAAGAGGTATTCCTAGTGAAAACACATTATAGACTTTAGGAAAAAATCTACAAATCCGTTGAAAATCTTTTTTTTCAATTTGTACCCGATAAGTTGTAAACAATAAGATGTCAATATCAGGATATTGTTCTTCAAATTTTCTCATTTTTCTCAAAATATCCTCTACGCAAGTAGAACAACATTGAGTGGAATATCTTAAAACAAGCGTATATTCTTTTCTTTTGATCTCAGACAAATGTATGCTATCTCTGTCTTTAGTATATAATAGCATTTCGGGGTCTAATTGACAATATCCTTGTTTGGATAAGATTATATTATCTTGCAATGATATATTCTCATAAAAGAGTTTATTGACTTTTTCAGTCAACAAACTCTCTTTTTTACTATATCCATTATTAATTATATAAAATGCTATCAATAATAAGATATTCAGAGTTAACAATATAAATGTTCCACATTTCCACATCTCTATTGCTATTTAAGTTCATACAAAATCAAACATGGATTATCATCTTCCTCCAAATCTTTAATGCTTTCACGAATTTTTTCGTCTTGAAGATTTTCCAGTTCCAATAAATCTCTCGGTTGTGCATATCCTACAAATACATTTTTATATGCATAGATAGTGTTGAAAAAAGGTAATGTTGTATACTTCTCGTTCCAAGTAGTTAGATAATAATGTCCTGCTTTAGACGATTTATCAAACAAAAAATATCCCATAACAACTCCTTGATCTTTATATTCTAGTAAAATTTTCGCTTCGGTTTCAAAAATTCCAGTAAATCCAGTAAAGAATCCTTGTTCGCTTAACTTACATATATCCTCAGTATAGGAAGGTGTATTTTTTCTTATTTTCTCCTTAGGAATCATTTTTTGAGGTGTTTCTATTATGTATTTCGGTTCGAAAGAAGATGTTGCTGCTGAATAAGTGTATATTGTATCGCATAAAGGCATAATTATATCAATGTCTTTGCCGCTCCTCGCCATTGGATGCCAAGAAAAAGGATACATATAATTACCTACAGTTATCGGTTGATACGAAAAATACTGTTTTACTCTTTGTTTGCGCATATCGAATAAAGAATATGCTTCTGTATCATTCATATCCATCATATTATGACTTAATAACTGATTGTCTTCAGTCAAAAAAGTGTAATGACAACTCTGAAAGGACCCTGCTGGCACAGAAACTGTGGATAAATATTTCCCATAAAAATCATAATTGATTAATACATTTTTATAATTATCTATAATTGTCACCTGCTGTTTTTTATTGTCGATATAAAACGAGCTTAAGACAATATATTCTTCCGGTCCTTCTCCTTTTCTACTAATTTGAGATACAAATTTACCTTCTCTTGTGAATGTATACAATTTTCCAAATTCTGATACGAATATAATAGAATCATTCATTTCTATTCGATTTATATTACTAATCAGGGAAACTGGAGACGTTTCCAGCTTTATAATTTCTACATGTTTGTAAATCGGTGTCTCTTGCAGAGGTTCTTCTGAAGGATTAAGATTATAAACCATCATATCATTTGATGGTTTCTTGGCTGAATTACATGCCATCATAAAAAGAGCACAAACTATAATTACTTTCAACATTACATTAATTTATTTAATGATCATTTTCTTTTCTATTATTTTCAGATATTTTTCCGTTTGGTTTATCATTTCTTTATGTGAAATGAATACACAATCTGTTCTCATGTCTTTATCCAACAAAAAGAAATAAGGAATATTTTATGTATCTAAAGAAAGAACTAAAGATTCCGTCTTAAAAAGACGATAATCAGCATTACAAGTCTTTTTTAATTCCTCTAAATATCTTTTATTAGTATAATCTATTAGGTAAATCACCCTTTCATTGCTTAATTTCTGCAATAAAGGTGTAATTGCCATGATACACGCCTGACAATTTTGTTGTGATAGGCGTACAATTAAAGTTTTATCCTTTATCACATCTGACAAGTTTATTTTATTTTTGCCATTTTCCAATAATAGCATATTGCTCTTTAAAGTTTCACTCTCATTTGCATAGCGGGTATTCATATCCTCTCTTAAAGTAGCCAGCTGAAATGCTTGACTCTCTTGTTTCTGCTTATAATCATATTGCAAATCATTCAGCACCTCAAGAAGTCTTATCTGTTTGTTATCTTGTGTTAAATAAAGACATGTTGTCCCAATACAGCATAATACTGCTACTATAAGAACAATATTTTTCATTCTTGCCATTTTCTATTATTTTTTCTAAAACAAGAAACCATGCAAAGCTTCCCAAATTAGACAGTGGAAAACTTCGCAAACAGTTTCTCAGTTTATTATCACTTCTTCAACTTCTGTATTAGTATAATCGGGTTAGATTCACTTCCATCAGTTTTAGCTAACTGAAGGAATTTTTGTCGCAACTCTTCTGTATAGAAATGTGTATCACTTGACTTCAAATACTCAATAGTACCAAGCATATTCCAATAATCGGCACTATAGCATTGAATAATTTGTTCATCCTGAATAATAAAATAACCATTTGGTTGTAATTGCAAATTTCCCATTCTCGCATTTTGCAAATGCTTTGTTGTTTGCATTTCACCTGTTTCCTTATTGTATATGGATATATAATCATTCTCAGAATCACCAAATTGTATAAACAAATACTTCATAGATTGCCGAACTCTCTCTATTCCCGTTACATAATTATCACGAATAGCAGTCCGAAGTGCTATAGTTCCATCCCCTTCAATAAATTGCTGAGAAAGAAACCTATCTCCAAAATCCACTTTATAAGAGAGAGAGACCTCCTCGTCTTTTACTGTGTACAATTCATAATAAGGAAAGAAACACAATAATGCTTCATTTCCTAATTGAGCATAAGAAACCTCACCAAATCCTTGATTGTTTTTGGGTTCGTCAACAGGAAGAAATTTTTCTATTTTATCAGAACTGAGATCAATGGTAAAAAGCTTGTAGAACCCTTCTTTGGTTTTACTGGAATTAGGCAAATAAAGCTTATTTCCCATACAAAATAATTCTTCGGTCCATATATTACCTGTGCCCCTGTCACGTATAAACTTACCAGATGCATCATAAAATAGGAATTTTCCTATGTAGTGGTCAAATAATATCATATCAGTCCCATGCACTGCAAAATAAGATATATTTGTATATTCACCCGGACCATTTCCGACAGCATGAACTCTTGTTTGCAATTTGCCGGACATATCGAAGACAAATATACTTTTACTGGTATTATCTGCAATATAAATCAAATTGTTTTGGCAAATGAGTTTTGTCACTTCACCAATTAAACAATCGTCCGTGGTCTCTAGAGGGAACATAATAACACTGTCTTCTACCAGAGAAGAATAATCCATTGCATCGCTAATGCTATTCCAGTCTATTTTTATAAGTCCAACATCAGCACCTTCTTTTTTCAGCTTTTCTCCATTACAACTTGAAAGTAACATCATCAGTAAAAGAAAAATTTCTTTTCTACTCATCTTAATTTTATTCATTATTATCCATTATTATTTAAAGTAAATGCATCGTATAAGATATCAATATCGCACCCTCATTTTGTAAATGGTGTTCAATTGCAGATGGCGCCTTTACAAAACCTGTTCCAGCAACTTCTTCATACAAAGAATAATTATCCAAATAACTAACTAATTGATTCTGATAACTAACAATTGGTTGAAATATGGCCACTCGATTTCCATTAAATCTGTCTGATACATCTTTATTATAAATTTGATCACTTCAAATAAAGCGATTATTGGACAGATGCGGAAACCATCTTAATTTTTTATTTCAAATATTTTTAAACAGACTCTTCATTTAAGTTCGTTATATAAGATACAAATTCTCCATAAAAGCTATATTATATGTTTACTCATTGACAAAGTTCCACTACTTTCTTGAAATAACGATTAGTTAATTCAGGCAACTCTCTGACAGGAATAAATGTATTAATAACTCTCATATCACTATCTAAGATAAATAAATAAGGAACATATTCTTTTTCAAGGGGTATCTCCAAATAAGATACATTATATACCTTAGGGAAAATTCTGCAAATCTGTCTCAAATATTCTTTATCTATATCTGTTCGATAAGTTGTCAACAATAATATGTCAATATCAGGATATGCCTGTTTAAAACATATCATCTTTCTTAATATGCTCTCTACGCATATAGAACAACATTGGGTCGAATATCTTAGTACCAGTGTAAACTCCTTCCTTTCAATATCTGATAGCCGTATACTATCTCCAGATTTTGTGCATAATAACATTTTCTGGTCTAATTGACAATCTCCTTGTTGGGATAAAATTATATTATCCTGCAATAACATATTCTCATAAGAAAGTTCATCAACTTTCTCTGTCAATATGATCCTTTCTTTCCTATATCCATTATTGATGAAATAAATAACAGCCAATAATAAAATATTTACCCCTAACAACACAAAAGTAATATACTTATACATAATCATTTAAGTTCATATAAGACCAAACAAGGATTATCATCTTCTTTCAAGTCTTTAATACTTTCTCTAATATTATCATCTTGTATGTTTGTTAAAGATAACAGTGTTTCTGCACTTACATATCCGACAAAGGCATTCTTATAAGCATATATAGTAGTATAAAAAGGTAATATAGTATCTTCTTTTCCCCAAGAGCCCAAATAATAATGACCTGTTTTAGATAGCTTGTCAAATAAAAAATAGCTCCAAACCACTCCTTGAGTCTCCAATAAAACTTTTGTATCAGTCTCAAAAATACTAGTAAATCCAGTAAAAAAACCCCGTTCTGCCAATTTATATAAATCTTCATTATAAGAAGGGGTATGTTTTCTTATTTGGTCTTTAGAAGCCATTTTCTGAGGTGTTTCAACAATGTATCTTGGCTGAAAAACAGATGACTCCGCTGAATATGTATATATCGTATCGCATAAAGGCATAATGATATCAATGTCTTTATCAACTCTTGACATTGGGTGCCAAGAAAAAGTGCACATATAATTACCTATAGTAATTGGATTATATGAAAAAAAACGCCCACTTATTTCTTTTTTCTTCAAATCAAATAAAAAATAGACCTCTTTATTACGCCCCCCCATCATTTTATTAGCTAATAATTTGTTATCCATAGTCAACAAAGCATAATTACAACCTTCAAATGTCTTTTTGGGTACGGAAACTGTTGATACATATTTTCCTGTAAAATCATAATTGATTAGTGCATTTTTAAATTCATCTATAATCGTAACTTGCTGTTTCTCATCATCAATATAAAATGAACTTAATACCATATACTCATCAGGTCCTTCACCTTTATTGCCAATCTTTGCCACAAACTTGCCATTGAGAGTAAACGTGTATAACTTATCATGCTCTGAAACAAATATTAAAGAATCATTCATTTCTATTCGGTTAATATTACCGATCAAACAAGATAAAGATGTCTCTAGTTTTATAATTTTCACTTTATCATAATCAATACTCTCTTGTAGAGGTTCTTCAGTAGGATTGAGGTTACGTATTGTCTCACTTGATATTTCATTAAGTGGTTTACATGAAACTATAATGACACTATAGAAGAAGAACAAAATTATACAAACAAACTTTACCATAACTTTCGTATATTATAATCAATTATTTAAAATTACAAGCCCCTGCTTATCACGAATACAACAACTTCCAGGATTAGACTCACAAGTACGGCGCTCCCATTTTATAATATAAGTCTTTCCTTTATGGAAAGTATACTTATAGAGAGTAAAACCCAAACAAGCAAGTTCCCCACTACGTTCACAACTAACCTGTTCAATTCCCGATCCTGTAGGTTTCAATAACACATTCCAATCTCCACCCTTATTATGGCACTCCTTTCCATCAGTAATATTTGCACCGCTATCAGATTCTCCTCCTTCGTCACTTTCTCCTCCTCCGCTACTTTCTCCACCTTCAACGCTTTCTCCATCGTAACTTAAAGCAGCAATAGAAGTTTGTGTCAAATCATACAAAGAATTTGCCTCTAACACTGTCTTCACATTAAATACAGTTACAGCACCCAGTACAAGAGCGGCAACAACATAAATCATTTTCTTTTTCATTTTGATTAGTTTTTAATTAGTTAGTAATTCGATTATTTAATAAAATATTCATTTCCATGCGCATTTCATGTATTGCTTTAGAGTATACCTTAGGTTCCTTAGTCAATACAATATTTATCATCTGTTTCATTTTCGTTTCATGGTAAAAGTCTGGTTCAGCATAAAGTTTTGCCAACAAATAATAAGGATAAATACGAATTGGCAATAATAAAGCAGCCGCTTTATAGTATTTCTCCGCATCAGCAAAGTTTCCTAAAGCCTGATAGCATTGTCCTTGTAGAGTATAAATACTAGGATGGCAACTTACTAATTTTGCACGTTCTAAAATGACTATCGCTTCATCATACCTTTTTTGAGCAAATAAATTTCCCGCATATTTCATCAGGTAATTAAAGTTATGTTTAAAGAAGTCATATAAACGTCCATATCCTGTCGAAGCCTCTTTTTGTAAAGATTGATCCTGCAATACCTTTATATAATATAAACGTTGGGAAAGTTCATTTACATTGCATAGTTTGTAAAGACACAAAATATTTCCTGCCAACATAGATATTAGTAACAATAGAGTACATATTCGTGGAATACAGGCATTCTTCTCTATTATCCCTTTAGGATTAGTGACACAAACTACAAGTAATAATACTCCCATCATTAGAAATGGAAGAACTTGAAAAGGATAGGAGGATAATGAAAAAAGTAGCAAAGAGATAAGGCCGGAACAAGCGATATAATCTTTATTAGATATTCCTTTACCGACTACCCAAACTATCAGCATCAAAAACAGCATCAGCAAAATAATGCCACCCTCTACGCATAATTGTAACAATTCATTAAAAGCATATTCAGGTGCTCCTGCTACTCTTTCTTCTTGTTCCGTATATTTTTCCGATGCAAAATAAGTTGATTGCATCTCACCATATACATGAGAAAAAGTTCCCGGGCCATATCCTAACAACGGTTTATTCGCAATTACTTTACACGTCGTCTTCCATATAAATAATCGGCCATTAGCCGAATCAGCTTTCATCTGATAAAGCAACACTGATGCACACACAATAATAATAGCTACAGTTATATAAAGCAAAGTAGCAGTATAGAAATGCGTCTGCAAATAAGACTTTGCCTTAGTGATCCACTTAAAATGTATAACCAATACCCACAGACTACTAAAGGACAAAGCTAACCATGCCGAACGACTCATCCCGGCAGGCAAAATGCATAGCATCAAAGCGAAAGCTACTAGCCACAAATATCGTGTCTTCCCCATAGACTGGAGCAGACAACCTAAATTAATAGGAAAAATCATAGCTAAATAACCGGAATAAGGTCCAGGATTATAAAAAGGTCCAGTGATGGCAAATAATCTGTGATTAGATGGTTGCAATCCATAAAGCTGCAATAATCCCCATATAGACAACATACAACCAATAGCAACAATGCCACCAAAGAGAATGGGTCGAGATATTGTAGCATTCATCAATAGAATCCTTAGTGCATACCATAATATCAATAATAAAATAGCATACATTATTTTCCAATTGGCTAATTGAAGTTCATAATCATATCGAACGATATAGTAAACCACTAAAATAGATATTAGTACATCCGCTACAGATAATTGAAAAATTTTCTTCTTTGTAAGAAATGAAAGAATGGCCGTTATAGTGACCAAACATATCCCCAAAGAGACAGGGAAAAGTAGAAAATAGTTATCAAACATACTATAGCGCCCCCAAAAGCTACTGCATAACATTCCACAGATAGCCAATGTGACTCCTATTGACAATATAACACATTTCCTATTTTCCATCATTCAATTTTATTGAATCAGGAAAGTTTAGAAGCTTAGAAAAGATACGCTTTCAGTTTTTCATTCTGATGAGGTAATACTGTGGTTATATAACCAAATACGGCAATATAGAAGAAGCTGTGTTTTTCTGTGTCTTTCAATAGTTTCTCGCGCTTTCTAGATTTTAGGGTTAACTAATTTTGTTTGAGTGAATAATATTCTGTATAAAGATAGTGGTTATTTTTCAATATACAACATTATGAGCGACTTTATTCTATTTATACTATAAAAATTATTATTCAAGTTCATATAATAGAATATTTTCTATTCTGAATAGGAAATCACGGTTATTAGCTTCTGAAAGCATTTTCCTCTAGTCATAATCAAATCCCATATTTTTCAATTAATATATCTATAGCATTTTTCTTAAAAAAATATTGATACACAATAGGATTATCGTCTTCTAATAAAGTTTCAACCAATTTAGCAAGAGATTTATCTGTACCTTCCAATATTAGATCTTTTTCAGCGCAGAGAAAATCAGCAGAATAAAAGCCTAAATGCTCATTTGATACTCCGCCAGGTAAAAGCAAATCTGAATAAAGATTCAAATTAGAATCATAAATACTAGATATTTGAATTGATCTTTTTTTATCCCAAATCACCGTACTTTTATTACTAATTGACATAAATAAATAATCTGAAGAAGATTCAATAGCAGTGATTCCCCAACCTATATTATTTTTTTTCAATGTTTCAATCAATTCAAAAAAGTCCAAGTCTTTATGTTCTTCTATAAAACTCTCACTTGGCTCATTTTCCGGCATATTTAGATAATATCTAGACATAATTTTCCCCTCCTCATATACAAAAAGCTCATTCGATAAAACTGATATAAAGAAATATTGATCATCTAATAACGCTATTGGATAATGCAAAAAAGAATAATGTACATTTTGGGTTGCCATTTTTTTTGCTTTTAATAATGTTTCGCCAATTAATAAGTTATTCTTGATTCTAAATGTACTGTATTCACTTTTGCTTAGAGAATAATCATTGGATAACGGATAATACGCAATAAGCTCTCCTTCACCACACATCATAGCAGATTCAATGTTAGCATCTTTGGCATTTAATTGAATTGTATTAGAGTAAGTTCCAATATAGCTATACTGCAAAATCTTTCTCGCTGAATTACAGATAAGACATACTAACTTATTATCACGATCTAAATAGAAATTATCCGAATAAACATATTCATCAGGCCCTATTCCTCTATGACTTATTTCATTAATAAAATGTCCTTCTTCATCAAAAACAAATAATCCTCTAGAATCTTTTACAAAGTAAAAATTTCCATCATTCTTTATACATTCAATATCACTCAACAAGCATTCACTTGTTTCCAAAGGAATATATTTGATACTATCTACAATGTCATACAAGTCGATTTGTATAGGACAATCTTTATTCAAAATATCAATGATTTCAATGCCATCTTTATGACATGAAACCTGTCGTTGACAGGATGACATAGTTAGAAAAATTATCATAATAACTCTTCCCACATGTACCAATCCTATCAACGAACTATTATTTCTACCAATCATCACTAATTTGATATAATATTTCTCACTTCACCAATTCTACTATTAAGACAACAGTTACCTGGAGAATCTTTGTCACAATTTCCTAATTCATAAGTTAATGCTAAATCGGAAATAGGCTTCGCATCAACTAGAGAAAAGAATACACCATATCCTCCTATAAAGAGGACAATAATTATCATTAATAATATTTTGTTTTTCATAATCATTATTTTATATCATGTATAATTCCTTCGACAGAAGCAATAACAGATAACAGAATTATGCTTTTAGGTCTCATTTTGTTTTACTTTATGTTGTTTTGCACTACAAAGATAACATATTTCGCAACGATTTAAGGTTTCTCATCTAAAAAAGATATAGTTCAATAGAAGAAAAGCCACTTTGTAGTCAAACAAATATTCATAATATAAATATTGTAGCATTAAAACTCTTATTTATTAAGCTATACTTATATAAATATTTTACTATTTAACAAGAGTGAAAACAGAATTTTCCAAACCTTTGATTATCAACAATATACAAATCGTCATTTTTCCTTTAAAACCAAAAGGGCGTTCCTTTAAAACCAAGACCCCGTTTCTTTAAAACCAACGGGCCTTTGGTTTTAAAGAAACGGACCATAAAAAGGCAAAAAGAATAAGTTTGTTAACAATATTCAATATCCAATAAGCATAAAACAAGACTAGATACTTTATTAACATTATTCGATTTGCATAATTCTATTCAAATAACTACCTTTACGGAAAATTGAAACAGGTATGGCAAAAGAAATTAACCCATTTATAGTAACTGGAAAAATAGAACCCGAGTACTTCTGCGATCGCGTGAAAGAATCAGAGAGGCTGGTTAAATCACTAACCAATGGCAATAACCTTGTCATTATCTCACCCAGAAGAATGGGTAAAACGGGACTAATCCGTTTCTGTTATGAGAAACCTGAAATAAAAGAAGAATATTATACTTTCTTCATTGACATACTCCATACATCAAGCTTAAGAGAATTCACTTATCTGCTTGGCAAAGAAATTTATGAAACATTATTGCCCCGCAGTAAGAAAATGGCGAGCCTATTTATCCAGACACTTAAATCAATCAATGGTAAATTCGGATTTGACCCGCTGACCAATCTACCTACTTTCAATCTGGAACTGGGGGATATTGATCGACCCGAATATACACTGGAAGAAATATTTCAATGTCTGATAGCAGCAGACAAACCTTGTATTGTTGCCATCGACGAGTTTCAACAAATTGCTAAATATCCCGAGAAGAATATAGAAGCATTACTACGCACACACATACAGAAGATAGAAAACAGTAACTTCATCTTTGCCGGAAGTGAACGGCATATGATGCAGGAAATGTTTCTATCTTCATCCCGTCCATTCTACCACAGTGCCGATATTTTGGAACTGAAAGCCATTGTACCGGAAATCTATATACCATTTATCGCAGACCATTTCCAAAAAAGAAAACGGCATATTGAAATCGAAAATATAGAAAAAGTATATCGGCTATTCAAAGGACATACCTTTTATATTCAAAAAACATTCAATGAAGCTTTTGCAGATACACCGAAAGGGAAAGAATGTACACTGGAAATTATCAAAACAGCTATAGATAACCTTATTGCATATAATGATACAATCTTTCGGGAAATCTTATCTAATATTCCCGAAAAGCAGAAGGAATTGCTTTATGCCATTGCCAAAGTAGGTGAAGCAGAAAACGTCACATCAGCGAAATTTATCAAACGATACAGTCTGACATCCGCAAGCTCTGTACAGTCCGCAACTAAAAAACTGCTTGAAAAAGATATTATTACAGAAATAAATAAAGTATATTCGGTTACCGACAAGTTCTTTGGTATGTGGATCAATACTATTTATGGCAATAAATATACCCTTTAGTAAAGATGCAACTAAAATTACCATCAAATAAATTATAAAGTTAACACAATATATGGTAATTACCGAATGCCAATTATATTATTATGTTCTCATTATAAATATTTTAGCCCTATTTCTCTTCAATATCCTTGTTTTTCAAAACACATACGTTATCTTTGTAGTTATAGTACAAAACAAAATGAAGCAAAACAAAATGAAATCTAAAAACATCATTCTATTATTTACTTTGGCATTGCCATTGTTCAGTTGTAGTGAATCACAAAAAAGAGTATCCTTTAGCGAAAGCACAACTGCTAAATCTACCGCTTTGAAGGAAGCCTTTATCTCCATTCCAATGGATATAAAAAAGAAAGGAGATATCTTATATGCCGGTGATTTTAAAGGAGACAGCCTTTTATACTGCTATAGTCTTAGTGAACAACGCTTTGTAAATCAAATGCTACCACAAGGACAAGGACCTGATGAATTTTTAAGCCCTGTCGAATTCTTTCTGTCTGATTCGTCTGCCTTCATACACAATCGATGGCACTTCACAGCGCAAAACTATACATTCAACGCGAAAGACTTTTCCATCCGGCGACAAGGAGAATTGATACACCTGCCCATGAGCATTGACAGAGTCTATCCGATAAGCGAATCACGCTTTATAGCGTCCGGCGTTTTTGAAGATTGCAGATTCCTTATTTTAGATAATGACGGCAATGTTATATCCAAATCTGGCGACTTCCCGAACTATCAAAGTGGAGAAGAAACCATACCCAATACGGCTAAAGGTATGTTTCATCAATCACAATTCGGTTACAACACCGACCGGAAACGTCTGGCATGTGCTACCAGTAATGTACTTGAGCTATGGGACTATAAGCCGGAAACATTAACGCTCCATAAAAGACTATTGTTAGCACCCTATCATTATCAGTTCAATTCAAGCCCAGACGGTGTGTATGCGGAAAGTGATAATCCTGATGCCGAACTGGGAGCACGAGGCATTGCCGTTTCCAATAACTATGTTTATGTACTGTATAACCCAAACACCAATCGGATGCACGAAGAACAAAAAGAAACTCTAAACAGCGAGATTTGGGTTTTCGACTGGGAAGGAAAACCGATACGTAAAATTTTGACAGATACTCATATAGAATGCTTCTGTGTAGATGAAACCGATACTTCATTTTATTGTGTAATGACTGCACCGGACTATTGTATTGGGATAGTGTCACCATCCCATTAACATAGTGACAGTATGTGCCAAGGATAGTGTCACTATCCCGAGCACATACTGTCACTATAACAAATCGAATATTTCGAGCTATTCTTGTCCTAGTCCGCCCGCTGTGTAGGCAGCGTAAACTCCTGAGAATCACAGATTACCCCATTCTCATCGGACACCGCTACGCGGAAAGTCACTTCACCATCTTTCAACTTACTTCCGGCATAGACCGTAGCCGTATAGCGGATACCCTCACCCGGAAGAATTTCTTCTATCATTACAGTAGGAGAAATGCCGATATGTTTCACTTTCCCGACCGTCTCTACAATAGGAACCACGTCATAAACCGGATTTCGTCCTTCATTCATGATTTCAAAGATGATCTTGCTGCTTTCTCCCCCGTCTATCGCATGATTACGGTTATCGTCAATAAAGCGAATCTTGCGCAGTTTCAACTGAGTCAGTTGCTGCTGAGTCTGCGTCCGAGGTTTAAACTTAGAGTGAGACTGCCCTTGTCTGACTTCCGGAACGTAAGCATATTCCTCTATCGGGTCCGGTTTCGGAGCAGTCAGCGCATTCCCTATCGCTGCACCGGCAATGGTGCCAACAATATTTCCAATGGCAGAGCCGCGATATCCGCCCCTCCAGCCATGATTATTATCTCCGATAAGTCCGCCTATCGAACTTCCCAGACTTCCCCCAATTGCAGCACCACCTACAATTGCTCCGGGATTTCCCATACGTCCCGATGCACATCCGCTCAACATCAGAGCAGAAAGCAGAATTACAGTTAGTTGTTTCCTCATGATCATCTCTAATTTTTCTATGATTACTCTATCACTTTAAAACGTGCAAAACGCAACAATAGTTGCTTGTCCCCTGCATTTTTAAAATGAATCGTTGCTTTTGCATTATCACCCGTTCCTTCTACCCTGATCACTTCGCCCAAGCCGAAACGTTCGTGTTCTATCATCTGCCCCGCCTGTACTCCTGTTACAGATGCCGAGCCGGCTGAAGCCGACCGTATACTGCTTCCACTCACCGCACTCACTTTTTTCAGGTTTCTCGGCACACTGGGGGCTATAATCTGTGCTTTCGGACGTTCACGCTGCTCGGAAGAATTACTACCGAAAGGCGCACGCGACGGAGAAGCAGAACGGGCAAATCCCCCTTCAATCTCCCTGCGAAAACGTCCCGCTCCTTCATCCACAGCACGGCTCACTCCTGCTTCATGCGGCAACCGCAAGTAATCAACATCAATATCACGCAGGAAACGGCTGGGACTTCCAAACTCCATCTTTCCGTAACGGAAACGGGTTTTGGCAAAAGACAGATAGCAATGTTCTTCCGCACGGGTAATAGCTACATAGAACAAGCGACGTTCTTCTTCCAGCGCCCGGGGAGAATCTCCTACCATCCCGCTGGGAAACAGATTTTCTTCCAGACCAACCACAAATACATTCTTAAACTCCAATCCTTTAGCCGAATGGACGGTCATCAACGTTATCTTTTCCCCATCATCCGCCTTGTCGGAGTCCTGATCGGTGAGCAACGCAATTTCCGAAAGGAAATCAGTAAGAGACACATTCGGATTGCCTTCCTCCTGCCGCAAAGCGCAGAAGTCATTCATACCATTCACCAACTCTTCTATATTTTCCTTACGACTTAGATTCTCGGGGGATGTGTCCTGACAAACATCATTGATAATACCGGACTGACGGATAATATCCGTTCCTATTTCATAAGCGTTCTTATCCGCCTGATCGGCAATAAAACCTTCTATCAGTTCACGAAAGCCCTGCAGTTTTGCATGAGTTCCTTTGTTTATATCCAGTCCGTAACTCAATGGTTCGCAGACTGTCGCCCAAAGACTTACGCCATGATTGGTAGCCGCTGATATAATCTTCCCGACCGTGGTATCTCCAATGCCACGAGCCGGATAATTGATGATTCGTTTAAACGCTTCTTCATCATTCGGATTCACCACCAAACGGAAATAAGCAATCACATCTTTTATCTCTTTCCGCTGATAGAACGAGAGTCCCCCGTAAATCTTATAAGGCATACTCCGTTTCCGAAGAGCCTCTTCGAAAATACGGCTTTGCGCATTCGTACGATATAGAATGGCAAATTCAGCATATCCGTAGTGATATTCCCGACGCAGCTCCGCAATCTTATTAGCCACAATATCACCCTCTTCCACATCACTATACGCCTGAAACACACCGATAGGTTCCCCTTTTTCTTTCTCCGAAAACACGGCTTTCCGTATCTGACGTTCGTTCTTTTCAATCAGGCTATTGGCAGCACAAACAATGGTTTGCGTGGAACGATAATTCTGTTCCAGTTTAAAGACTTTCGTGTTGGGATAGATTTTCGTAAAATAGAGAATATTATCAATATCCGCCCCACGGAAAGAATAGATACTTTGCGCATCATCTCCCACCACACAGACACGTTGATTCTCCTTTGTCAGTTGCAGAACAATGCTATGCTGCGCATAATTCGTATCCTGATACTCGTCCACCAATACATAACGGAACTGATCGCGATAACGTGCCAGCACTTCCGGAAAGTCACGAAACAGAATATAGGTATATACCAATAAATCATCAAAATCCATCGCTCCCGCCTGACGGCATCTGTCCCAATAACGGGTATAGATGTCACGGATAGCAGGCATCTTGGCAGCCATATCTCCTTCGTAAGCCTCTTTATTGGCAGCGTACCCCGTAGGAGTGACCAAATGGTTTTTTGCATTGGAGATGCGTGCCTGCACTACTCCCGGCTTATAAGTTTTCTCGTCCAACCCCATCTCTTTGATGATGGAACGGAGCAGGCTCTTACTATCAGCCGTATCATAAATGGTAAACTGGGAAGTAAATCCGATATATTGTGCTTCGGCACGAAGAATACGTGAGAAAATGGAATGGAAAGTACCCATCCACAAATAACGTGCCCGTTCCATACCTACCTGCCGGGCAATACGCTCTTTCATCTCGCGCGCAGCCTTATTAGTAAAGGTCAGTGCAAGGATATTCCACGGATTATACCCGTTCTCCTGCTCCAGCAAGTAAGCGATTTTATAAGTCAACACGCGCGTCTTCCCCGAACCCGCACCGGCTATCACCAGCGAAGGACCGTCATTATAAGTCACTGCTGCACACTGACTCTCGTTCAATTCATCTATATAATTGGTATTCATAACAGCATTATAAAAACAATGTGGATTTTTAACAAACCCTTGGCACTCAAATTTGTTCTCAATACAAAAGTATAATATTCATTCGAGAATGAAGGTATTTTTATGAATTTTCATCACTAACTATTTTAACCTAACCCCAAAAAGCAATGAAAAGGAGTATATTTTTATCAATTATTTTAAGTTTGTTTCTGGTTGCCTGCATTCCACAGGCAATGGCACAAAAACAGAGCCGCTTGGAAAAGCTGCTAAGGTATCTGAACGATAATGACGCCGACAAATGGCAGAAGAACAGGGAAAAACTGGATGACGAGACAAAGGCGTACTATGCCGAAGATTTATCATTGATGGACGTCCTCAACGACCTGTGGAACGGACAGAGCGAACAGGCAGCCACCCTCTACTTCGGCTGCTACGAGAAAGCCGCCCAAAGCAACTTCCCCGGTATCTGTGAAGGGGAAAAGATTCCGCTTTCTCAGATACGGGACAAGGCGGACCAGTCCATTATCAACCTGCTGGAGGCCTCGAAAGATAAAATTCCTTTCAGCCGGACACTGCTGGACAGAATTCACGCCACCGAATATCCGGTTGACTCCGCCATGCTGCAACGGCTGCAGAACATCCGCGAGGTGGCACTGCTGGAAGGAATGCTCAAAGCCCCCACTCCCATCATTTACCAGACTTACGTCAAGGAGTATCCCAACGGCAAATTTATCGCACAAGTCAACGCCTCCGAAAACGTACGGCTCTACCAACTGGTGAAGACGGCCCCGACTCCTGCAAACTTCAAAGCCTTCTTTGAAGACCCCGAAATGCAGAAGTATTATCAAGACAGAGGTCCGCGCCCCTATCTTGCCGAGGTCCGTACCTTATACGATGATTTCCTGTTCCAACGTATCGACAGCCTGAAAAAAGAAGGAAATGCCACCGCCATCCGGCAGATTATCGATGATTATAAGAACACACCTTATCTGTCCACCGGTGCACGGACTCACCTGAACGATCTTGAATATCTCAGTGAAAAGGCAGACTTCGAGCTTCTGAAACCGGCAATAGTCAACTCCGAATCGCTCGGTTTATTGCAGGAATTCCTCAAAACACACAAGTATAAGGAATTTCGTGACCAGGCAAAGAATTTGCGTGCTCCATTTATCCTGCAAGCCATCGTTTCCACCCCGACTACTGTAAAATATTACACTCAAGGACGATTGATAAAGTGCTGCGAAACCGACAGCACCGGCAATATTACGACCAGCTACACCTACAATGACAAGGGGCAGCTTACCACCACATTATCCGTGACTGAAAAGAACGGGCAACCCATCAACGAGGTGCAAACCAGCAGGCTGTACGACCCGCAAGGCCACTGCATCTTCGAAGTGAAGACTAATCCGAAAACCAAAACGGACTTCTACCGCCGTGCACGCCGCATCGGTATCGACGGAAGCATCGAAAGCGATTCCCTAAAATACATGGACGGCAGATATACCGTCAGCAGCTACAACAAGCAGGGATTACTGACGGAAACCAAAGAGTACAACAAGAACGGGGAAATGGAGGGATATACAGTCAACAAATACGACGACAAAGGCAGAATGACCGAATCTCAGCATCAGAATATGCTCTTTGTCAATTCGCCCAACCAGATTCTCTCGCAAAAAGAATTGTATGAATATGATAAATACGGATACCTCACCCGCATCGTCTACCAACGTATCTTCGGCAACAGCCAGAAGACGTCCGGCTGCCTGACCTGCCTGTACGACGAGTACGGAAACCGGATCGATGGTGACTCCTATTACGAATATGACAATACGGGGCAATGGATATGCC
>ERZ859967.360-NODE-360-length-25058-cov-2.158941_pt1 | contig 25058 bp, 19 predicted proteins | sample MGYA00510115_ERZ859967 | MGnify/ENA primary metagenome ERZ859967 (study PRJEB30046, sample SAMN00715171) | human gut metagenome | study: EMG produced TPA metagenomics assembly of the A metagenome-wide association study of gut microbiota in type 2...
GCAGGAGATTTTTAGACTGTAATTTATAGATGAGAAGTAAGGTGATTTCTGTTCTTTTATCTACTTTATCTGATTAAATATAGAGCCTTTCGAGAGAAACTGTTTTATAATCATTCTCTTTTATTATATGGACACAGATCAATTGTCAATTCTTTAAGCTGTTCATCCGAAAGATGCATATTTCTCAAAAGGTTCAACAGTTCTTCCTGGCGTGGCTGCCCCAGTGTCATGCGATACAAAGCAAGCACCTTGATAAGACGTTCGTACTTATATCGATCGCGGCTAAGCGGGTAAAGCGGAACAATACGCTCAATGTATTCCAATTTTGCCCGTTGTTCTTCCGTCAGATCTGCGACAGGAAGGCACCAATAAGGAACAATATCCGAATGTGTGCCTTTCAAATTCGAATAAGCCAGAGAAAACAGTTCATCCCAAGTATGATAAGTTTCACTGCCATACAATTTTACCACATTTCTGCGAATAGCCAGGCACTTAAAACGATTGATACGGCCTTCCCGTTGCTCTAGATCTACAGGATTTGAGGGTAGATTCCAGTGAACAATCTTTCTGGCATACCAATGAAAATCAAGGCCTTCCTGACCTATTGATGTTGTTGAAAGCAGGAACGGACGGAAAGGAGAATTGAAAGCCTTACGAATATTAGTGGTACGAGCGACAGATTTGTCAGTGACCGTTTTATCAATGAATGGAATAGCAAAATGACAACGCATAAGTTGTTTCTTTTCTTCCATTCCCAATGAATCGGTTGTATCTATGCTAAGATTGCTTGTGCCAATAATAGCCTCCGTAACAGTATTTCCCAACATCTTTGTTTGTGTCATGTGGGCATATTCATCAAGTACAGCCTGCAGGTTACCTACCACACAGTAATCAAGAACTGATTCGTAATAATCATCATCGCTCTTTTTGTTATACATCAGGTCTATCACTGCTGCACTTTCAGGCTTGTTGAATACTGAGACGATTGCTTTAGCCACCATTTGGGCATCTTCTTCATTGCCGGATTGCCGATAAGCACATACAGCCGGTGAAGCGATGGCAATATCTGTCATCACATCCAATGCGTTTGAAGGCACATACAAGTCGTTCAAATCTTCTACTGGCTTTCCATCCAGTATTTTCATGAGAGTAAGAATAAGTTTGGCGTTGTTTCGCCCTTGTTGTGGAATACTACTTATGATAGTATTCTGTGCAAATTCTTCTTGAATTCTCTGTTTTATGATTTTCCGGATTGAGGAAAGTTTCTCTCCATAAAATGTGGTAGGAGAGAAAAGACCGGATAGGGTTTGGCAAGGATACTCTAATAATCCGTCGGCTCTTAAACGATTCTCGCCATAACGGTTCTTCTTTTGAGAAGTATAGCGTATCTCTGTTTCTACCTTCTTTAACTCTCCCAAAGTATATAACTCCGAATAATATGACATCATGATGGAAATCATTCTCGGTACCATTTCCCATGAAGAGAATAGAATAATCTTGGAGAAGTTGCGAGCTTCGTTACTCTCAAATACACCTCCGGCTTTATAGTATGGATTAGAGGCAGGAACCCAAAGCAACAACTGTGTTTTCTTCTCGTGACGTGTACCAAATACGAGGTCGTGGAGATACTTTAATTTTCCATTAGCAGCAGGAATGAGACGATAATTATTGATGGCATACTTCGATAGAAGCAATGCGTCCATTTTTCCATATCTTTTTACGTCTGAGTGTTGTAATGCTGAAGCAATTCGTTTCTTCAGTTCGTATTTATCCATAAAGGACAACAAATAGGGTGAAGATTTGACGTATTCCATGGGGAGATTACCTAAGCGCACTTTCGTATTTTCTTGATTTAGACAATCCATCAGATACTGCCCCTCTGCAAAAGAAAGGATATCTTCCGGCACGACCTGTACGTCACATACACGGGAATCGTCTATAATGCCACTATTAAACCGTTCCGTGCGGCACATCACTCCATACAGTGCTTCTTCTGCTTCATTCTTGGTTACCACAAGCGGTGTTAAATCAACCACATTTGTACGTTTGAGTGCAGCAGAATATGTGTGCCATATCAACTTGAACCGGTCCATTTTATCTTTTGTGGCATATAGAAAATCCATTACTTTCATAAAGTCCTGATAGTGCTCGTCATTCCCATTTGTATTTAACTCTTCAAGGGTGGAATAAGGTTTGTAGGGCGTAGCGGAAAGTAACAGAATCTTCGTATTGGAACGCTCGTTGTCAAAGAATTTGTTGGCCAGCATGGATTGCTCGTCATCGCCTTGTTCAAGCAACGAATTGAAGCGTTGAAACTCATCCATGATAACCAGGTCAGGGTCGAGCATGTCAATACTGATTTCTGCGAAAATACGACGTAGCTTATTGATCATCTCTGCCCTCTGACGATTATCGCAACCATTTTGTGCGTACTCAATCAATTGATTTGTAATAGTATCCGACAAACTCGTCTGTAACTTACTATGCATCTCACAAAGATAATCATCTCCGCATCCTTTGATCTTTTCGTTATAAATGTTCGTAAGCTCCTGCCAGTTTTTTACATTACAGCTAAGAAAATCACCGATAACTTCCTTATAATCTTTGAGTTGAGCCAGTCCGCATAAAATATTATACATCAAGGCACGTTCATTGGCCGTTCCTTGTGCACTGTAAAAACGGAAGGAAGTGGAAGGAGTCAGCGGAATGATTGATTCAGGCATTTCTCCCTGCTCATGCTGTTCTGCAATCCTTTTCTCAGCCAATTTGATATAGAGATGCTGCATTGACAGACGGCTCTCGCTGATGCTCATCCGATTTTCAACCCCTAATTTCTCAATGTTCTGGTCGGCTATGTTGGCATTCGAACAGATATAAACCACCTTAAAGAAGTCATCCTTCTCCTGCTTGTGCCATTCACGAACCAGGTTGATGACTTGTTTGGCTACGAACGTCTTGCCCAATCCCACTTCGTCGGCCAGCAATACCCGTCGATGACCTAAATTTTTATAGATATGCAGAATGCGATCTGCCGTAGCACGCTGAAAATCCTTTACTTCCTGATTCATAAGTGTTTTATTTGTTTAATAACGTTTTCAAATGTGTTGTACATCTCCATGAAATGGTCTGGGATGACTGTCTCGTCTGCTTTCTCTACTATTTGCCGGATAGAAGCGATGCGATCAGGGTCTTTATAGGCCATTTTCACCATGTCTTCATAAAGTGAGGTACTAATTTGCTGTTCCAAAGAGGATGTCTTGTCATTGGCCAGCTCCTTTTCCAGTTGTTGGCTTTCCAATATATACTGTTCCACCTCATCAGTTAGCATGAATGCCAGATAGTTGATGAACTTTCCTTTCGTATTGATAAAGTAACGGAATATTGCTTTGTCTCTCTCATCGGTTGGCATTCCCTCCGTCTGTATTTTTATCAGACGACGCAAATCTCCAATCCGTATCGTGTAAAATTCTGTTAATGAATCCAGTGCCATATCTTTAAATGTCAGCCCGTCAGCTAATACTTGTTCCTTGCCGTCACATCCTAAAGGATAAAGAAAAACAGGCTCCGAAGGCATTCTGTTAGTCTGGCATTGTATGGTGATGGTATAGTTTCCGTCATTAGATGTAATTTGTGCCTGCTGAATGGCCGAAATTGCACGACGCAGCATCAATTCGTTGGTGACATCCTCTTTCTCAGAGTCTTCCTCTGGTACCGAAAGAACCTGCTCGAACATACATTCCTTGCTGTCGTTTATCAGTTCACTTCGGTATTTTTCATACGAAGATTTATAGGGAGCAAACTTCAGGTGCAGTAAAAACTCCACATTCCGTCTGAATCCATTCATGGTGGCATTGGTAGAACCAAGATACAGATGGTTATAGCTGAGATTGTCCTCGTTTCGGCGTATGAAATACACTTTCTCGTGCAAGTCGACAGCTACATCTTTTTCTACCTTATCGGTCAGTACTTCCTTGGGAGCATAAACACCGTCATTAAACAAGTTTATAACCTCTTGTGTAACTGAAGCATGTCGTGTGATGAGTGTCTTTTTAGCACTAGGATTGCAACTGACCATCTGATTCAAAATATTCTTGTCCACGAAGGGGGAGATGACCAGCATTTCTGCCGCATGATTCAGCATACTTTGTCCAAAGCACTTTGTATATCCATCATATCCAGGTATCCCCATAGGGAAAAACTCGTAATCTTCAAAAGGAGAATCTGTAAGGTCAAATCGTTCAATATAGTCGATGTCCTTACAGATAGAACGCATATTTTTACGGATAGTACTGCTATTGGCTTTTGCGATTAACCATGTGAGGAAATCCACAAGAGGTGTATGTTTGACTTGCGCTTTTCTTGTGGCCGGTTTGGTGCCGATTTTACCGACAAGTTCACATACTACGTCCAGATCGTTGGAACCGGTAAGGTTGCGGGAAAGGACAATCAGTTTAATTTGCTGAGCACCGGTGTCCGGGTTCGTTTCTTTTATAATCCATATCTTGGGATGAAAATTGACGAAACCGCCCCCCTTTGCTTGCAGTGTTACTTGTACAACGCTCTGCTCCAATAGTGAATACACTTTGGAGTTGGCTTGCGGTACTGCCATACATCCGGCATTGCAGAAAACGGCAAACTTACCAGCTGATTTATTGATAGTCTCCAATATTAGGTGAGGAGAGCGCATGGCTGTTTCTGTCAGGTCGGTCATTGTGCCTAACATAAAGGGCACTGATAACAAGGAAGGCATGTCCAGACTATAGGTAGTACAAATCGCATAATCAATTACAAAGCCATCGCTTTGCAACACATCAGTATAGATAATATCATTCCATAATACATCAGCCATTGATAGCCTCCTTTCTTAATTCCTCGGTAAAGGTTTTTACCGTTTCCCATCGGTAGGTGAGTTTATAGTAGTGTATGCGATTCTTTTTATTATAAATATATGCTGGATTTCCAATTTTTCTTCGATTCCCTTTTACTCTTCGTTCCCGGTTGATAATCAACTGATCCAAACCGCCATCTTCTTCAATGTCATTGGCTGCAATGCGTTCCGCAACTTCTTTGCAGAACCATTTCCCACTGTTTTCCCGTATGCTTACAGCATTCAGCACTTTGTCTATGTTCGTACCACTATTCCGGTATTCTTCAAGTTTTTCCTGAAATTCGATTCGCATTTCTTCATCCTGGTATTGCGAATATATATAGTTATAGCGGATGTGCACCATATATATGAAATCTGCGAAGCGTCGGGCCAAATCTTGCAATTCTCCAATCTCCTGTGGCAAATGACGGAAGGGAATCTGTTCAAAACTATCGGCTATTGCAAAGTCAGGATTATCCACGATGTAACGTAATAAGGTACCTTGACATGCTTCTGCGTTCAGAATGTGATCCACAATAAAGTCTTTGTCCTCTACGGTCAGATCTAATGTACATTTCTGGGTAAAATCATAATCTACATTAGGAAAAGAGCAGAACTGGAACAGGCCGGACTTCTCATCCGCATCGTCATTTGTATCTTCATTATCCGTCTTGGTCACTTTAGGAGCATTGTGTAATGCCTTTGAAGTTGAGTATATTAGTTCATATAACTGTGGACTACGTAAGATTCCAAAAGTCTGTAATCCGGAATTGTAGATGTATGCCGGATCATATTTTACATAATTGTTTCCACTTTTACCAATCATCTCACTTCCTGTGATACCTCGTTTGTCCGCACTGCCATCGTATAGATTTTTTGTCATGATCCGTTCCAGACGGATAATTTCCGCTTTCACCTCCGATAAACGGTTATATCGTTTTTCTGTAGCCTTACGATATAGTTGTGGCATGAGCGAGAAATACTTCATGTGCTTTTGCAGGGTAGATATCCCGGGAAACATACGGTCTGCAAAAGCATCACGGATACGGCCAATGCCAAGTTCGTCTAGAGCTACAGATTCCGAAGTCATTTTCAGTACTTGCATGACTCGAGTTTGTTCTTCTCTGTTGCTGTGTATATATCCTAATTTCATAAAATTGCTAATAATGATTTTTTTATCGTTTCCTGATTCACTGTATCTGTTGTGGAAATGCGAATCAGAGGAAGCCCTAACTTTGTGAATATTTGATTTTTCAACTTATCACGTGATAGGTGGGCGTCATTCTCCTTATGGAAATGCCATCCGTCCACTTCTATGGCACTGATTGGCTGTTTGGTCAGGGAATTATAGAGCAGGAAATCTATATGTGAGAATGGACTTTCTGCAAATGTTTTTTCTTTATCTTCCAGTTGATTCCAGTCGGTAATAAGTCTGGACAGTGGATAATGACAAAGTACTCCCGTATGAGGCAAACCTAATTCAGCAATGGCTTTTAACAGAATATCGTATATTAGATTCTCTGATAAATGTTCAGAGACAGCAGGATGAGCAGCTTCGTAAGCCAATCTTTCTGCCGTATATTGCTGATAGAGCAAATCAAAGACAGAATGCAACTTACTGGATTTCACCTCAAAATTGTTGTACTGAATATAACTGATTAGCTGGCTGAGATTGGAATCCTCTGGCATTTCATTTCCGTTCGTTACCAAACATAATTTGCTCTTAGCACGTGAAATGGCAACATTAAGTAAGTTGGCATCATCCGAGAATTCTGTAGGAGAGTTGTCTACCATACTCATAATAATAGTATCACATTCTCGCCCTTGATACTTGTGTACTGTACTGGATATGTCTTTTCTAACAGCTTGATTGATTGCTTCAGCTTGAGCCCGATACGGAGTAATAATACCTATACTTTCCGATTCTGTACATTCCGATAATACCTCTTGCGTAATGACATCTATTTCACGTTGGTTGAAATGTCCTCTGGCATGATTGCCGGGTACAGTTCGAATTACTTGCAATACATCTTTTTCTCCTTCGTCTGTAGTCATGGCAATCAGTTCTCCATTGTAAAAGCGCTGATTACAGAACTCTATGATTTTCGGATGGCACCGATAATGTTCTCTAAGCAGTGTTACTGGCGCATCCCGAAATATTTCTACGCACGATTGTAGAAAACTGTGCGTGACAGCATTGTATCGGTCGTCCACTTGGTATGTGGTCTGAATAGCCCTTAACGCCAATTCTTCTTCTCGGCTTACCACATTGGGTAACTGTTTGTCGTCACCCACAATCACGGCGTTCATGGCACATGATAGAGCCAAAGCCCCCGTCTTAATATCCACTTGTGAAGCTTCGTCCATAATCACATAGTCAAAAACCATGTCTTTACTGATACAGCTTTTGGCCGAATAAGTGGTACTGAGCACAATCGGATATTCTTTCAGGAACTCTTCTGTTCTGCGCTTAATATCCTTGATGGTAAATTTTTTCCTTTGTCCGGTATTATACCGTTTAGCTATCTTGTCCTTCAATAGTTGTAGAGAAGAGGAACGAAGTTCTTTCATACTCTTTTGGATATCTATGCTTTGGAGTGCTGAAGCAATCGATTCCAGCTCTTGCTCTAATTCTGTTTTTCGAGAAAAGTAGTAGGCCGACTCAAAACTGTTTATGACATCTGTCGCTTTTCTATTTAAAAATGTCAATATTTTAGTTCCTAACAAGAAAGCCCATTGCAATCTGAACCATAAACCTGGCTTATGTCCGTTCTCAACTATCATCTGATAGCGGTTGAGCAAATTCATAAGTTTAGCCGATGGTTTGCCATTCAACCATTCATCTTCTGTATGGTTGTCTTCCCGCATTTCGTTGTATTTCGATTCTTTTAATAGGGCATCGTATTCTGCCTTTAGTTTGGCCTGCCGGAGTTGACCTCCAAATCCTTGTGAAACGGCTTGAAGTGAGTCTTTTGCTAGATTCTTTGTAGTTGTTTGTTTATCAATTGTCCAATTTGCCATAGTAGGATACTCTGGCTGGTTGGCGATGAATGTTTCTTTGTTTTGTACACTACCCAGTTCGGCCACAAGGAAGCCAAGTCCTTCTCCGTTTAGCTTCTTAGCTACATTCTTAACAGCCGAGTTATTGTTTGATACGACTAATACCGTTTTACCTTTCATCAGCAGATTGGCAATGATATTCAGTATCGTCTGTGTCTTACCGGTTCCAGGAGGTCCCTGAATAATGCTTACCTGATGTGTCAATGCTGCTTCTACGGCCGCTTTTTGGCTGGCATTGCATCCAAACGGATAATAGACTTGTTTGGGCATGGAGTAAGTTACCAATTTTGTTTTGTCACCTAGGTATTGAGCCAAGGGAACATTATCACGCTTCACATCTACCAATTCATATTGTTTGGATAGAATACTTTCATTATCTTCTTCCGCAATCAGTCCTGTTTCAGCAGCTAGTTTGCGAAGATAATCCCAAATAGAACCTCCATTTTTGTCAATTGGGGTACGGGTAATATAGACCTCGTTTCCTCCCAGATTCTCATAGTAGCCATTGTCATAGGTCACTCGATAAAAAATGTAGCGACCATCTGTAAAACGTAGTAATTCTGCTACATTATTGATATGTTTATTATTGATGTATAGCCCTTTTTCTCCAAGATTAATTGTGTCAGGGTGTGTTAGACAAAGTAAACGTGACGGATTGTAATTGAATACACGTGGTGATGACGAAAATCGAACAGTCCAAAGTCCATTCTTGTTTTGGTAAATAGAAGAAACACGTTCAGTGATGAACATTTGCTTGTTACCCCGTTTCTCTAAATCTATAATCATGCATTGATGCGAATCCATAGATCAATAAATTTTAATTGTCACAATATTATTAGATACTTTATTTATTGGGATGGAATATAAAAATTATATATCTAACATAATATCCGGTTTTGTATATTTAAATGTGTAATTAATACCATCGAGTTTTTAATCTAGTAGAAAATGTCAAATAAATGGTTTGTATCATTTCTATGATTCTGATTTTAAGTTAATGAAATCGTATATTAACTTAATATAATCCTCTTTTATTTTTTCGTCTGATATATTGGCATGTACATTGTATTTTTTAATAACTCCCATTAAATATGGAGTAATATATGATGATAATTTTTCACGAATATAATTTTTTATATCAGTTTCAGACTTTCCTCTAGTATTATTCAATAAATCTTCTATTTCGCTTTTGTTTGTAAATGGTGAATAAATGCAACAAGAACTATATTGTGGAAAGTTTTCGAAGCCAGATATATAATATTTCCTTACAGATATATTAGGGTATTCATCTAATCCATAAATTGTTTTCCGAGAACATTTATGAACTCCCATATAGTCTAATATATTTAAATAATTTTTGTTAAATCTAATGGACTTGTGCTCAAAATTACTGGATGTGATTTTTTGTAGCTTATATATTTTGCAATTATTGTCGTATTGGAGAACTTCAGAACATATGTAATTAAACATCAATGAATTATAAAGGTAATCACCACCCCAGATTATAATATATCCAGAAAGTACATCATTATATTGCTTTTCAATACGTTCAATCTCTGATTGTACAATACTATTTGTGCCATTTGTTTTAAAACCGTTTACTAGAAGCAAAGTAGTTGCTTCTAATAGTTTTTCAGCGGTTATTTCAGATTTATCATATGAAGCTATTTCATGGGGTATTTTGATTTTAGACAAAATTGATTTATCATATATTTGTTTCTGATACGCATAAGCTGTCAGACTGTAATTAAGATATTGAATATCAATTGTTTCTATTTGAGTGGTTGCGCCAAGTTCTTGGATGAAAATATCAGATATCAATTCTATTATCTTAGGAAGTAGCTTGGATAGTAAGGTGTTAGTTATCCACTCTCTACCAATATAAGTGAGATTGTCTCTTGATATATCAACAATAGTATCAGTTGTTTGATTATTTAAGTTCCACTCAAAACCTAGAAAACTGGTTTTCCAATAATTGAACTTAGCATTAGAAACTATTACATCTCTTAATAATAATCTTTGAGAAAGACCATAATGATGCTTCATGTCATTGTTAAACCACAAGCGAAAAGATGAACCATATTGTTTCTCAATGAAATCAAAAATCAAGAAACCATCTAAGTATTTATATGATAACTTATAATCTTTATCGACAGACCTATAATTCTTGAAATCAGATGATATATCATTTTGAAAATTACGTTCTGGATTTATTGTTCTATAATTAAAACAAAGGTTTTGGACAAATCTAAATGTGTGATTTACAAAATTATCTATTTTAGCTAAATATATATCATCTCCATCTCCCTTAAATATATCGGTAGAATCTAAAATATCCCAGCTAAAAGATGTTCCAAATAGCTCAGGAAACTTATCTTTTTTAATATCAATCTTAATAGTTGTTCCTCTTTTTCTGTTTATATTTTCTTCTACAATAGAACAATACTGATTATCAGCTGCAGATCTAAATATTATGCGTTTAGTTTTTTCGTTTGGAAAAGCAGTCTCAACCTCGAATGTTTTTGAGACAAAAAAAATTGATTGTAGTCCTACTCCAAATGCAGCCGTTGGTTTCAACCAGTATGGCATCTTTCTATAATCGTCAGTATACTCCTGTTCTCCAGAATGACTATCGCCTACACTTTTTGTCATTCTTAATAATGTTGCTTCTGAAATGCCAGTACCTTTATCAGTACATTCGATGTGTATGGTATCTTTTTGTTCATTTAACCATGATATGTTTAAATCGATAGGATATTGTTTATATATAGATGGCATAATCTCATCTGGAAATGAAATTGAATCAACATTTATGTTATTATCCATAAAATAAGAGTCATATATGCCTGATTTTATGTCATTCCACATTTGAATTTTGCTTGCATCAAAAGCATTTTGTACAATCTCACGAATAAAGGTAAATCCTGGTTCCTTATATATACCACCACCTTGCAATATATTGAATATCTTATTTTGTGACATTGTGAATTTTAAATTAAGCAATTCTGGACTTGTTTGTAGTCCTTTGTATAATATTCTTATGGAATCTTTGCTAATAATAGGAGGCAATCCGCCTAAATCAGAAGGTACGATATTTGACCATTCACGACTTTGATTGTTAACTTCTTCTTCTAACCAATCGAACCAGTTTCTGGCTATCCTATAAACATTTTCATTTGGACAATCTAATTCAGCCTCTATTTTTGACGGAGATATAAGCATATGCCGTACTGCTGCATGTTTTTGCTGATGTGAAATGGAAGTTTCTGGCATCTGTTTAATAGAAGCAACTGAAAATTCATTAAATCTGTTATTATCAAAATCTAGTAAATCCCCTAATCTAATCATGCATGCAATAAACCGAGGATGAATGTAGTCTCCTTTATATCCATTAGCTTCAGGATATAAACAGCTCATTAAATAATTAAAACTTTCTCCATGTAACAAAGCAATATCTGCCAATAATTCTATAAATCGATTAGGTAATTGTTCTGAATAATAATTATCAGCTAATTTTTTAAATTCATCATTTGATAAAATATTATCTGCGCTTTGTTTAGCATGTTTATTTCTAAAAATCTCGGCTGTTAATACAATAACTGCATTTTTTATCTCTAAAGCCCATTTAAAATTGTCTTGATTACAATCTTTTGGCTTCAATAATAATTTTGCTGATTCTGATATTACTAAGTCACTACTTTCAGATAGTCTTATTAATAAATTTTTAAAATTATCTTTACCCCACTCTTCTTCTATGATTTTATAAGTGAGTATCATTCCTATATCATGAGTTAAACATGCCATTAATATTAGGAATGTGTCTGTTGCACCTAACCGCTTAATACGTTCCTCCCCTAACAGACATTGAATATTATTTATAATAGTCATAGAATGACTAATGTCATGTTTGCTATAATGAGGATATGCATTAGAAACTAAGTTCAATCCTTGAGTAAGATTTTTCTTGTTTAGTCCCCAAATAGAGTATAACAATTCATAATCCTTATCTGTTTCAGATAAGGATTTCAAATGTTTTTCTAGAGTATAGTTTTTATTATAATTAGTGTCGTTCATATTCAAGTTATTTTGTTTATATCGATTACTATTCTCCTTAAAATTTTTCCATATGTTCTATAATTTACTCAAATACGTCGTTTTTGTATTGAGATGGATAACCATTTTTATACAAATTGAAGAAAATCTTTTTATTCAGCTCTACATATACATATATTAGTTTTATAAACCCAGTCTGTAAAGTATGGAGGAATATCAATCTTTACATTTTGTAGTAATATTTTAGCATACATCACATTACTCTTATCCAAAGCGCCAAATTTCTTTAAACGTTTCAAATAATTTTAGATCTATACAGTCGCAAATTCTTATAGATTGACTAGGAATTTTAGCACTTTGCTGGCAGCTGGATTTGTGTCAGAACTTTCATTGTTTGCTATCTATTAAATCTTTGGGATCAACTTGAAGAATCTTTGCAATTTCAAACAATACGTCCAAACTTGGCTGTCGCCTATTACAAACATAAGAGTTGACAATACAAAAGCTTTTACCGAGCTTTTCTGCCAGCCAGACCTGTTTGATGCCTTTTTCTTCAAGCACCTCTTTTATTCGGTTCATTGTTTTGTCCATATTTATAATTTTATATTTTACAGAAAAAATCAATGGCTAAATCAACTATCGTTTCTGAAATAGCTAAATTCCGTTTATCTTGATTATTCTTTAATGTTGGTTTTACTATAGAAGCGATGAAACCTGTAATTAAATGTAGTTTCTTATTGACAGGTTTATCTTCTGGCTTATTATTCAATATTGCGTCAATACTTTGTAGTGTTGTTATGATTGTTTTCTTCTCTGAAAATTTTTCATTATTGGGTTCTATTATTTCCGCAATGCTTATCGCATACTTAGATAAAGAAAGTAGGTCTGATACTTTCAACTGATTTCCATTGGAACTCCGATATACTATTTCTCCCTTAAAGAATGTGTGCTGAGGACGATAAAGAATACTTTGGGCATATGTATATACTTTTCGCTGATTAAGTTCTTCTAGTAGTGCATTAAGACATCCTTCTACATTTAATCTTAATTCTATTGGATGTAATAATTGAACAGGAACGGATAGTTTTGGATTAAGCCCGTTTAAGTGAAACACGTTTTCACTTTCATTCATAATCTTATTAGATATATAGGGTATATTTAAATTCTTTGCTTTAATAAAAGCATTTATCATATCATCCTTATTATCGGAGAAATATGCTTGTTGTAAGCTATAGTATGTTTCCTGTAATTGCTGGATTTCATTTCTTGAGGTATCCTCTATATTTGCTATTTTCATATATTTATACTACTTCTTTTTACAAAAATATAAAACATAATGCAATATAAAAAGAAAAAGGAGAGGAATGTTCCTCTCCTTCATAAAGGAATCTACATTACACCTCCAACTCTTTTAACGGCAACCCATAATTATATTGTCTGAAAATCCTCTATGAATAAGTTTCAAACCAAGGGTTTGATAATACTTGTAATCGTCATCTTCGGTGCAGAGGTATTTGTAACCATAGCGCGGGGCGTACTCTTTGAAGAATCGGGCAAGATCTTTCAGACTTTCATGCTGGTTACGTTTAAAGTTGCTGCGCACAATAATAATGCTCCAGTCGGGGATACTGCCGACACCACAACTATATTCCCAGAAACGGATGTATAAATCCATTTCGCCTACATGGACAGAAACACAAATGCCGTTGGCGTTGTGCATGACGGAACAGCAGTTTCTGTAACCGAATCTCTCACATAAATAGAGATTGAAATCGTAAATAAAATTGGAATAATTCATAATAACTTGAATTTTGATGGTTAATAAAAATTGATTATAGACTGAAACCTCGCTTGCGTTTCGGTTCCTTTTTCTTCTTTTTAAGCCGGTTGGCCTGTATCGCTTCCTCTGTATCACAATCCGTAGGAGAGGGAGTGAACAATCCCAGACTGATGCTGGAATGATTCTCCTGCTGATATTCATGCCGAGATTCCTCGCGTATAGTTTCTGCCTGTACCTGACGCTGGCTCATGGTAGCAGAAAGTGCGTTATATCTCAGCTCCTGGTCAATGTTCAAAAAACTGAACTGGCGCTCAATCTTGGAACCGCTAAAGGTCAGTTGGTTGCATATGAACTTGACACCTTCCATCTCGCCAGTCGTGCGACTTGGCTTCCATTGCGTATCAATTCCATATCTCCGTAAAGCCAGTCGTAGCTCACTCCAACTTCGGGCATTAGGAATTTCTTGTTTCAAAGCATGATAGATAAAATACTTAACCCTGTCGTGATGGCGCAACCGCATGAAATTGACATGCTCTTTTCCTTCTGCAAAATGCAAGCGGTAACGAGCCGTCAGCATCTTACAAACTTTTTCATTCCGGTAGCGGTCGTTCTTGTCGCTGATGGTGTGCCCGTCATTATCCACCCGGTTGTAAACGATGTGACAATGCGGATGGTCACGGTCGGTATGCCTGGCGATTATGAACTGCGTGTTCTCGATTCCCATCAGTTTCATATAGTCGTGGGCGATCTTCAGCATCAGCCCATCATCGTCACGGATACGGTCTCCGTCTTCTGCGGAAAAACTCAATGATATATGGCCGACCTTGTTCTTGACCTTGTTGTTCAGTAAAGTCTGCAACTCGAATTGTCCGCTATTTCTTCTGGTGAGCCGTAGACACCAACCGCTTTCAGCACATAATTTACGCATCCGGAAAACGATGTGCCTTTTACAATTTTACCTATCATCCTTGATCTGTTTTGTAAGTTGTGAAATCTGTTGGGCGACGGTCCAGCACTCATCGGCCACACGATAATAACCGTAAGCGTTGGCTCGTCTGGCAAGCTGGTTCAGGTTCGTGCTTTCTCCAATCAGTTTTCGGATGATGTCAAGATTTTCTCTCGTAATCCGTTCGCGCACCGTACCGTGTTCGATGGGTGAACGCACTACTTCGCTTTGACTGCGTTTACTGCGTCGGCTGAGTGCTCTGAGCCAGCCGAACTGTTCGTCTGTAAGACGGATTGTAACTATATTTTTCTTATCCATAATATTTGTTTTTGAGATTAATAATTGTGACCATCGGGAGCCGTCTCACCGTCTTTTGAGGTGAGCAAGTGGCCGGGAAATGTAATATACCGGCATGAACTTGCTCCAGTGAAAAAGAAGTGAATCAGACATCTGAAAGTCATCGTTTGAAAAGTCCTTTTCGGGTACGTTGAACCGTTGCTGAAAGAGGTGCTTTCACTCTTATTAGCTCCAGGGCGACCAATCAGAATGGGACTTTCCAGCCTGTTGCGCTTCACCTGCACCAAATGGGAGTTGCCGATTCCCACGGTAATGGCTGCAAGGATAGCCGCAGCAACATAATCCACGGGGTAGCCCTGACAATCGTGCAAACTGCTGATGATACGTTGAATCCTGATAGGAAAGACTTCTATTGGGAGCTCACCGCCGGACATCTTGGCTCCGATGCGTACAGCCTCTTCGATAATACCTTCTGCTGTTAATTTGGAGGTTTCCATAGCCGTGCAGATCAAAAGTTATAACCTCCCTTTGGCTTGCGTTTCGCTCCATGTACTATCTCCGCTGCCTGTTCCTGGAACGACATTGCCTGCATCTGCTTGCACCCGGACTCAATCCATTGCAGCAATTCATCTTCATAGAAGTAGAGTTTCTTACCTTTTTTATAGGCTGGAATCAGTCCTTTACGCGCAAGCGTGAAAATGGTAGGTTTCGCCTTTCGTGTGATTTTGCAGGCTTCGTCAGTTTCAATAAGACGATGCTTGTCTGAAGATGTTTGCGGTTGCAGTGCCGCTACCATTTGCCGGATTTGTTCCATCTGTTCTGTGAGATAACCTACTGCCTGCGGCAGCTTATCAAAAGTGATTTGTTCGTTTGCCATACGTACTCTTTTTTAATTGTTCGCTGGCAAAGGAAATTGGTGTTTTGATGGTGGAAAACATCACCGGAATATAACTGTGAGATAACTTTTGGTGGTGATTTTTCGTTGTAAGTAATTGATAATTAGACGATTTATTATGCTATATAGTGGCACTAATGGTAGTTATTGGTGTTTTTTGATAAGAAATAATGCCAACTATGAATATGCAAATAGAATTTAACAGTAGGTATATCAAAAAATAAGATTTAACCACAATCTCACGACTGTGGTTAAACCTCAAATTAAACAATGTGTGGATATGAAATTGTATTATTTAATGTAATACTTCAAATTCTTGATAAATTCTAAGTTTATATGCGCTGAGTAATTCTCGCTGCAGTTTGAATGTCTGCAATCTGTACACCTTGCGCTACAAGAGTTTGTCGTATTTCATCGTAAACATTAGTTTCTAACGAGGTGTCAGATATAGTCATAATAATCGTAAATGGAATGCCTTCATTGTCTACAACATTAAAGTCTCTATCCTCTCTACTAACTCGTAGTTTCCAAGGACTGTAATGGGTAGTACCTCTTTTAAATTCTTTATGATAAACTTTAATGGGTTGCCATTTCATGTTTTCATTTATAAGTTGCCATTCATATTCTCCATGTTCCCTAACAGCTTCCTCCTTATAAAGTGGTTTTAAATAATATTGCGAAGTACCATCGCCTTTTGTTTGTGATAATGTAACATTCAGGTTTCCTCTAATCATTTCATCACCATAATTATAATCAATTGCAGGCGTGCTTACCAATGTGATCTTTACATCGCCATAACATTTGTTGTTCCGAATTAGACATTGAGGCCACATGAATTCAAAAACCATCTCTTTCTTTGGCTTAATACGTGATGCAAATACTAAATTTATAGAATGTTGATCTCCATTTAGTATTTTGTGAGCAGAAGTAGGCATTCCGTAACCTATTAAATCTTTTAGCATTGTTTGATATTCAGGTCTATTAAAAGCAGATGGAATATGTGAATTTTGTACCATTAGAGCTATAAGGGTTTCTCTTGATACTGTTCCCTCTATTTGTTTTTCCACCAAAGCCATTGTTTTTGCTACAAGGGGGGCAGAAAAACTTGTTCCGCAATTATATGTAATATTACTATTATTATCTACGGAGTATAATCCTGTACCTATTTCAGGATCTATATATCCTAAACCTCCAATATGTACAAAATCAGGCTTTACTGTTAAGGTAGAACCTTTACCCCTGCAACTATATGATGTTAGGCCATTATTTGTTGGATTTAATGCTCCGACAGAAATGTTACGACAACTTTCTGCTGGCATATATACAATGTCATCATCACGCTTATTCCATTCTGTAATATTATCAATGGGATTATCACTCCATTCTGGACGAGAAGTCATAAGGTTGCCAGCTGAAATTACAAACACAATGTTGTACTTAACAGCTAATTCGTCAAGTGCTTTGGCAAATTCCCCGTAATCTGAAGACAGTCGAGTACAACGTATATTCATACTTAGATTAAAAATACGGACATCTGTGCGGCTTAATATTGTGGGGATGGCAACGTTAAGTTCTCCTAAAAAATCATCCAATGAATTTGGATAAACGGAGGAGAACTTATCTTTTTTGGGGAGCATACATAAGTCAATTATTTTACAACCATCGGGGTCCTGGCATACACTGGAGCTATTTAACAGCTGTCCGTTTACTAATAACCCAGTTATAAATGTACCGTGCGTAGTATCACGCATATTTACTGATATATTGTCCCAGTCATCAATAATCCATGGGGCGTATATTGCCGAAATGCCAGTATCTACAACTGCAATCGTTGGATAATCTGATTCAGATGAAGGTTGTGGTATAATTAACTCTTCAGTACCATCAATGTTGAACGATGGTATTGGATTGCTTTCGACAATTGGTACAATATCAATACTTTTAACTATAGGATGCCCTGAAATAAACTCTAACAATGACACATACTTCCCTATGTCATGTGTAACCTCAGCGGTTGAGTTATGTTGAATAGAATCAAACGACGAAACAGTGACATCTTCTTTGTCCGTTAATAATAGTATGAATTTTGTGTCAGAAGATAGAATTTTAGAGCGATATATACATAATCCAGTATGAATCTTGAGCCCATTAATAAAACTTGAATGTAATTTATATTCCTCCTCCATTAATGTATCCCAATTCTGCTGTGGAATTGGCTTGTCAAACAATTCAATCAAGAATTGACATGTTCCGTATTTCTCTATCCAAGAGTGAATGTCTTCTAAGTTTATTTTTAATTTATCTTCTGCTCCATATGGAATGATACTATCAATTGTGCCAACTTCACATCGCCACTCGCTAGGTCTATCCATGAGTATGCCTTCTTTATTCGGACTTCTACGTGGCTCATCCTCTGCGTGCTCTATAATTTCATTTTTTATTAAAGATGCAGACTCAGCGGACAGTCGTACCAGCATTTCACCCTGACGTAATCCACCAACCATAGTACATCCGTTATTAGTTGTAAATATTTTTCCCAAAGGCCTATGACTTTTAGCCCATGCATTTGTTATTAATCTTACTTTTGTGTATCCGATTGATGAATACTGATTCTCTGAAAAGGCTACACTAACTGAGTCTAACTGTGTTGTTATTTTTTCTTTGTGCGAAGAAAATAATTCATTCTTGCCACTGTAAAAATCTTTACGGCTACCTCCAGGGTGAGGTAGAACTTCTTGAATATATCTGTCACTATCTAAAATGACTTGTACTGGAAAATTTGCCATATAATTATTCTTTATTATTTTTTTGAATCATCTTGCAAAATGATGAGGGTGTCATATTAAAAATTTCAGCTATATCTTTTTGCTTTAATTCTGGTGATGATGCTTTAAGACTCGCATAAATATCATCAGGGGCTTTAGTAATAATTTCTTTCACTTTATCACTAATCCTACTGTCAGAAAAGAACAATGTAGCATATACTGAATTTTATATCTTTCTCACAGCATGTATTGCCAATCCCCATTGTATTTATATTCATCTATAATACTCATTCGTTTCAACCAATTTGAAAGTTTCTGAATATCTGCTCCAGAACAATCTTGTATACACCACGATAAGAATGATATTTCAGCCTCATTGTACTTTAATGGACTAATGAAATTTTGCAATAATAATGGTATAATAGAAGGTGACGGTTTAGGTATTTCTATCTGCACATCGAATCTTCTCCATATTGCAGGATCTAATAATTGTTCATGGTTCGTAACTCCAATAGTAAATCCGATTTCATCTCTAGAGTCAAGACATTGCAATAAAGTATTAACTATGCGCTTAACTTCTCCTACTTCTTGAGGGTCATTTCGCAATTTTGCTATAGCGTCAAATTCATCTAAAAGAAGTATACATTTATACCTATTTGCAAAAGCAAACAGATTTCCAATATTACGGGAACTGGTTCCCAAGAATGAAGATACTATGCCATCCAGTTTTGCCAATACTATAGGTAATCCTAATTGCTTTGCTATCCATTTTGCTAGATGCGTCTTTCCTGTTCCTGGTAAACCATATATAAGGCATGAACGAGATGGTGTGGCGTTCATTTTTATTAATTTATCATAGTTTGACCATTCAAGTATAACGGAATCGACTGCCTCTTTTATAAATGTGTCAAAAATGGGTTCGGTGGAAGGCAGTTCATCCACATAGATAACATCCAGGATGGGAGCAGATGTTTCTTTATCAACAGGTATAATCGTTTTAGGTGTTAAGGTCTCACCTTGCAAACAAGATGAAAATGTAATAACACTTGAATGTAGAATTTCTTTATTTTTTGCATTATTAAGCATCTTTTCTAATGCTTTTGCCTCATCAATATTGCCGTCAGCACGATATGCAGATATAAGTCTCTCAATTTGATGAGTTATAACATCTAAATCTGAGGAAAAACATGCTCGACAAAGTGATTGGATAATATTAAAATATGGTGCCATCTTTTTTTATATAGTTTAATTTCATACAAAGGTAATATAATTTCTATTTAATGCCAAATAATTTCCAGTATTTATTATATAATTTCCGTTTTGATTATATATATTTCTCGTTTTGCTATATTAAATGACTCGCAAAATCATTTATCTTACACCATCTTTTTCATCCAGTTTAATCCTGCACGTAGTTTCTCTATATGACATTTTACGCTCAATAGTTGAGATTTCCAAGTCACGGAGAGCATGAGCAAAGACCTTCTTAATGAATGTGGCAGTATGAATACGCTTCCTACCAAAAGCTTTACCAATATTCCAACCAAAATGCATAATATCAATGCTTTTAAGTTGTGAGTCAACCTTTACAGGCGATATCTTTTGTAAGGTATCGCTTGAACTATATTCTACGATGTATGCACATAAACGGTTGAGATCTTCTTCACTCATATAGGCGACCATTGTTTGCTTCGTATAGCTGAGGACCTTTTCCAATTTGGTTTGAATAGCACGATTCCTTTTTGCGATAGAATTGGTTCGCATTTGAAGGTTCAGAGGTCATTTCTTCAGCGGTAGGAGCAGGGACAATGACACTGGGAGTAGCCTGATTTGAATCTTCGATTGTAAGGGCTTCCGGAGCAGAAACGGTATCATTGTGATTTTTCATCGTTTGAAAAGCAAAGAAACGCAATAGAAAAGCTTCTATGCGTGGTAGCAGAAACTGATTGAAAGTTGTCTATAAGCTGGCATAGATCGCCATTAAGACAATTACTGTCGCAAAAAATGTAACATTACTACTGAAATCGTCAACACCTTTGGATAATACAAACTGACGAACTAAAACGCCAACGACAAGAGTACCTACCAATACAAGGAAATAGAGTACTATATGTTCTATACTTTTCTGATTCATAGTGATATTTGCTAATTGTTTGTGCGCAAATATATGTCATTTCATAGATACCATATTATAAATCCAAGAAAGTGGCAGCATTTGTCCTCGATATGTAGCTTTTTTCCTAGTTAAGAGTTTAATAACTACGAATTAAAATCGGCTTAATTATGTAATCTATTATTTTGAATTTAATCTTTTAGAAAACAATAAGATTGTAGTAGCTATCAATATTAAATGTGTATATTTGCCTGTAAGTCAATTTTGTAATATGCATATAGTCTATAAAAGTAAACCTATGCCAATTCATATTGATGAATATGAGCATAATTCTTTTGAATATGATAAATGGATCATATCAGATGATTACAGGGAATTAAAATTTGGTTATGAATATCGTATTATAGTTTCGACAAAAGAAACTATCAAAGATTATAATGACTTAACATATGATTCAATTTTGACATCAGGTTTTGTGGAAAAGCTAACGATGTTGCTTAAATATGCCTTAGGGATATCTTTGAATCCGCCTCATAATCAGATATTTCACAAAAGAATTAGAACTGTAGACTTTAGGGAGATACCTAAGGGTTGGGATGCTAATATTGATGAAATTGATACATATTTAATGGAAACGCTTACTTCATTTACACGAGCAGTTCCTATTCCTACTAATGGAAATATGAAAACCTCTATTTTGGATGAATTACATATTGCTCTTAATAATTATGATTCTTTGGATGAAGGAATCAAAGATTTGATAGCAGTACATAATAGTGCTGTTGAATCCGACGAAAGAGCGTGTTATTTAATTATGGGGAAATTAATTGACATGATCAATTGGTTATATCCATTAAAGCAAAAGCATAGGCTTGATAGACGAATTAAAGAAACTTTTTCTGAACTAATTCCCTTCTTTGGAGATACAACAATAAAAGATTTAATGGGAATTGCTAATTCAAGAAAAGAAACAAGGCATTATAATGCCTCACCTCAATCACCTCATCCTGCATTAACAAATCAAGAAGCTGAATTATATTTTCAGCGTATAGATATTTTAGCTTTAGATATTGTTCGAATAAGACTTGGTTTACCTAAAATTGCTGTGGAAGATGAGAAATAATAAATGAATAGGGAACTCTGAAAAATCGGAATTCCTTATTGTTAATATAGAATTATTTCAACGAAATCTTATTCGCCGTCTCTCGTTTCTTGGAGTTAACCAAATCAGCATAGATTTGTGTCGTGGTGACATTCTTATGCGTCAGCATCTTCGATACTGTGTAAATGTCTGTGCCTAAAGAGATTTGAATGACGGCGTATGAATGACGACCGCAATGGAGTATAAAGTAAAAAGCAATAGCTAACAAGATTGAATAGATAAATCGTAACGTGTTGGAAATAAGCAGATATTCATCATTTTGCTTAAAGTTGAAAAAGTAATGAAGTGCAGAATGTTGAGTGGTTTCAGTTACCAAAACGTTAGCTGTCCAGTTACCTGAGCAATATAGGTAACGGTGAGCAAATCAAGTAATCTGAGACCGGATATTTTTCTCGCCGATTTGCGATGTTTTGTATATCAAAGAGCGCTTATAAGAATTGTAGTTTTACAACAAAAAATGTAAGCGTATGAAGATTGAAAAATTCAAGGTGTTGATTTACCTTAAAAGAAGCGGAACAGACAAGAACGGAAAAACTCCGATCATGGGCAGAATTACGGTAAACCGTAGTGTAGCGCAATTCAGTTGTAAACTGAATTGCAGTGAGAAACTTTGGAATCCGAGGGAAAGCCGGTTGAACGGCAAAAGTAAGGAAGCGGTGGAAACCAATGCCAAAATAGACAGGCTGCTTGTTTCCATACACAAAGCATTTGATACCCTTGTAGAACGGAAAACCGATTTCGATGCCGTTTCAGTAAAAAATCTGTTTCAAGGTGGAATGGACAGCCGCATGACTCTGCTCAAACTTTTTGACCGTCACATAGAAGAAGTCAAATCTCTTTCGGTGTGGAATATTCATTACGAACGATACCCAATTATATTTATACGCGGCAACGACTTGCCGAATTTATATCCAGCCGTTATAAGGTTTCCGATCTTGCTTTCGGACAATTGAACGAGCAGTTCATAAGGGAGTTTCAGGAATATGTGGTCATAAAGTGTGGATTAAGTGTTGAAACCGTACGCCATTATCTGGCTTTACTTAAACGGGTCTGTCGTATAGCCTTTAAGGAAGGACATTCGGACAAATACCATTTTGAACATTACACTTTGCCAAAGAAGTTGGAGAAGCCACCGAGAGCATTGAGCCGTGAGAATTTTGAAAAACTCCGTGATTTGGAAATAGAGGAACACCGTTGGTCGCATATTATTACTAGAGATCTTTTTCTTTTCGCCTGTTATACCGGAACATCTTATATTGATGTAGTGTCCATAACCAAAACAAACCTTGTAAAGGATGACAGCGGAACTTTATGGCTGAAATGTGTAGTATTTGGGTTCTTCGGGAGCTATGAGACCTTTGGCGATGTTCACATGCTTTTTGGAGTAGTACACCATGATGCCGACTTTCTTTTTGGGAATAGCATTCTTTGATACAAAAGAATATATGGCCGTCAATGTCATGCTGAACTTCTCCTGCATATCTTGCGTACTGTACCATTCCTTGATTTCAGGATCGTGAGCTTTCTTTGCAAAGTAGTCATCAATATGCTTTTTGCTACAATAGGTTTTACCACAGTGAAAGGTTCGTGAAATATTATGTTCCTTAGCGATATGAAATATCCGAGAATCCTTTACGCCATACTTCTCCTTAACTTCAGCTGTGGTGTAGAAGTCGGTGATGCTCTGCTTGGCTCTTGGTAGATGTTTTTTGTAAGGAGAGGCATTATCAAACAGAGCCTCGATGTCTCGTTTCCTAATAATAGTCTTTCTCTTTAACTGAACCGATTTTATTAGGTTAGTTTCTAGATACCTATAAAAGGTAGTCCTGCTGATACCGATATACTTTGCAGCTTCGCTTGGGGTAAAGAAATCCTTGTCAATGCAATCTTTTTTTTCGATTTGCTGATTGATCATTGTTTGAAATTCGCTAATACGCTTTTGCCTTGTTTTTACTTTGTAGGCAAGGTTAGCACAACGACGCGAACAGTATCGTGTCGAGATTTTGTGGGCAATAAATAATTTGCCACACCACTCACATTTTTTCTGAATGTTGATGTTACTAACCATTTCATTTATCTTTTTATTTCGCCAAAACTGTATCTCTACGTATCACTGTGTCTCACAGCGTCTCATTTCTCTACGACCTTGCCAACGATAATCTTCGGATTTTCTTGGTGAGGTACACAGGAGGTACAAAAAATGGCGTAAAAAGGCTTAGCAACGATTATCAACGATACTTGAGCAGCAAAAAAGACGCCCGTAAAGAGCGCCATATTAATCGATTATTATTAATTAACTAATTGATAATCAAATGTTAACTTACATACAGATGCAGGGATTAGCTAATATAATTTGGAATATTAAAGAAATTATCCGTAATCTTTAAGACGATGCAAGAGGTAGAAGATGTTATATTGCCATTTACTTTACTTCTCCGCTTGGATTGTGTGCTTGATACTCATATTTTACAATAGGGAAGAAAAAAGGCCCAATGCCTCAAATAAAGAAACATTGAGTCTTTTTTCTGTATTATGATGAAAATTTGATGAGTTATAAATCATTCATTCCCTTTTGTTTAATAACAATATTCATCATTTCATCAAATCATCGGAACTTTCTAAGAAATTCTTTTGTAATGGTATAATAGCGGCCAGTTTTCTTTTCTTCCCGATACGGAGGGCCTGGAGGGAAGTTTTTTATAAAGGTTGAATAAGCAAGAGAATTGTCAGTTGGTGTAAGTTTCCAGTTCTTTTTTAAAATGTTTCGAATCTGATAGGTTTCAACCTTGATATTACTAAGCATTAATAACTGTTGAATGTCATTAATACAGAAAGTCAATTTATCCTGGCTCATGGTATCCATGATATTTATGCAGATTTCAGCAAGATCTATTTCTGTATGATTCCTGCTACAATTGATAATCCTGTCGAGAGCTGGCGTATGTATCTGTTGCGGATTGAACCACATTCTACTTTCTTTGTCCGTAGTAAGTTGACGGTGTTGAAGAAAGTAAAGAAATGCTGGAATTTCCGTGATTAGTTTTTGAAGAAAACTCGTATCGTCATTTTTGAGAGGATTAATTTTTCGCACCCAATAACGTGTTTCTCCCGGTTCTATAA
>ERZ859967.381-NODE-381-length-24352-cov-2.042392_pt1 | contig 24352 bp, 15 predicted proteins | sample MGYA00510115_ERZ859967 | MGnify/ENA primary metagenome ERZ859967 (study PRJEB30046, sample SAMN00715171) | human gut metagenome | study: EMG produced TPA metagenomics assembly of the A metagenome-wide association study of gut microbiota in type 2...
GGCGCAACAATTGCTCCGGACAAAACTTTCTTTGACTTGCAGATTGATGCCTTTAAAAAAGTAGTGGATCTGAATCTGTTTGGTACGGTATTGCCTACAATGGTATTTGCTGAAATCATGGTAGAACAGAAGAAAGGTTCTATCGTAAACTTCTGTTCCGAATCGGCTCTTCGTCCGTTGACACGTGTGGTTGGTTACGGAGCTGCAAAAGCTGCTATTGCTAACTTCACTAAATATATGGCTGGCGAACTGGCTTTGAAATTCGGTAACGGTCTGCGTGTAAATGCTATCGCTCCGGGATTCTTTATCGGTGACCAAAACCGTCGTGTACTTATCAACCCGGATGGTTCATTGACCGACAGAAGTAAAAAGGTATTAGCCAAAACTCCGATGAATCGTTTCGGCGATATCAAAGAATTGAACGGTGCTGTACAATTCCTGTGCAGTGAAGCCGCTAGTTTCGTAACGGGAGCTATGTTGCCTATCGATGGTGGTTTCAGTGCATTCAGCGGCGTTTAATATTTAATCTTTTAATTTATTCAAACGTTATGATGGAAAAAACATGGAGATGGTTCGGCAAGAAAGATAAAATCACCTTGCCAATGCTCCGTCAGATAGGTGTTGAAGGAATCGTCACTGCATTACACGAGGTACCGAACGGAGAGATTTGGACAGTAGAAGCCATCAACGATTTAAAATCGTATATTGAATCGTATGGGTTGCGCTGGTCGGTCGTGGAAAGCCTTCCGGTTTGTGAGGCAATCAAGTATGCGGGTACGGAACGTGAACAGTTGATCGAAAATTATAAAGTAAGTCTTGCCAACCTGGGTAAATGCGGAGTGAAAACAGTCTGTTACAACTTCATGCCGGTAATCGACTGGATACGTACGGATTTACAGTACCCTTGGCCGGACGGTACCAGTTCGCTTTACTACGACCGTATTCGTTTCGCTTACTTCGACATCAAAATACTAGAACGTGAAGGAGCTGAAAAAGACTATACAGAAGAAGAACTGCATAAAGTTGCCGAACTGGACAAAGTGATTACAGATACCGAAAAGGACAATTTGATTGATACTATTATCGTCAAGACACAAGGATTTGTGAACGGTAATATCAAAGAAGGAGATAAAAACCCGGTTGCTATATTCAAACGTCTGTTAGGTTTATATAAAGACATAGACCGGGATGCTTTACGAGAGAATATGTGTTACTTCCTTTCAGCAATTATGCCTGTATGCGATGAATATGGTATCAATATGTGCGTACACCCGGATGATCCTCCATTCCAGGTTCTCGGCCTACCCCGTATTGTCACCAATGAAGAAGATATAGCCTGGTTCCTGAATGCCGTAGACAATCCGCATAATGGGCTGACTTTCTGTGCAGGTTCTCTTAGCGCAGGCGCACATAATGATACTCGTGAATTGGCAAAGAAGTTTGCAGGAAGAACCCATTTCGTTCATCTACGCAGTACAGAGGCCATGCCGGGTGGAAACTTCATCGAAAGTTCTCATCTATCAGGAAGAGGACATCTGATTGATCTCATTCGTATTTTTGAAAATGAGAATCCGGGACTTCCCATGCGCGTAGATCATGGACGAATGATGCTCGGAGATGAGGATAAAGGCTACAATGCCGGTTATTCTTTCCACGGACGTATGCTGGCTTTAGCACAAGTAGAAGGAATGATGACTGTGGTGGATGATGAGAAACAACATAAGATAGAGTTTTAATCTTATTTTTCATCAATATACTTTGAAATACAGGAAAGGAGCTTTACTTTTGTGAAGAAATAAAAAAGAAGAATATTATGAAAGCAAAAATGACGAAGCTCTGTCTACTATTTATTCTATTATGCTCCCTTCCCGTATTTTATTCATGCAGCGACGAAGCTGACGTTTTTTACCTATATGAATATTGGGAAGTGATGCTCGACCCGGAACCTCCCATTAGTGAAACCAGTTTACCAATTACAGGAGGTACAAAGTTGGGAATTAAGGGTGGCATAGCTCCCTATACTGCTGAAATAGCCGATGGGCAAATAGCAACAGCTTATATAGACGAAAACAATGATATTCAAATCAGCTCTATAAAACTGGGCAGCACGTCATTGATGGTAAAAGACGCTGATGGGAGAATCATAAAAATAGGGCTAAAGGTCGTCAACGGCAAACAATCTTTTTCAGTGAATTCTGTGGAAGCAAGAATCACAGGAATAGATGAAAGTCTGTTGGATGAACAACAAAAAGAAAAACTAGAAGCGGTCATAAAAAAGATAAAGGATGAAGCGGGTATACAAGCTACAGGAGGAATAGCTTTCTCTTATGACCAAAAAAGTAGTGGTAAAGTGACAATTGTTACTAGTAAAGATAATGCTCCGAAAATAGAAGGAAGCTTCTCCCGCTCCACATCAGAGTCAGGCACTACATTCCAAATTACAATCAATGGTAAAGAGTATGACTGCAAATTTAAACTTCCCGAACGTCCCGATACTTCAAAGAGTATCACCACACGAGACCTTGGCCCGATTCCTTATTGGTTAGTGGAAGATGTAACTGAAGATTATAAATCAGATGTGACCGACCTATTCGGAATAAATGCCACCTCCCTGAAAATAGAACGCATTTATATAGGTTCATTCACTCCTTTACGATAAGTTTATTCCTCTTTCTATAAAATAGATGCGGCAAAAAGCACGAAAAACTGTTTTTTGTCGCATCTTTCATCTTTTAGTTATTAGCTACTTTATCCGTATCTTCTCTACAAAATCTTTTTTATCTATATTCAATTCTTCCAAAGAAGTGATCCGCCTACCGTTCAACACAATGTTTTCGAACAAAATATTCTCAATCTTCCTATTTTTATCATAACCTTCTATTAAAGAAGAATTGATATATTTCCCGGTACATGAAATATTACGGAATGTTATGTTCTTGACACCTCTGCCGGGAGCTGTATTGTATTTTTGGTTATACATCACCCGAAGATGAAATAACTGTCCTTCCTGAATATGTTCCACACGAATGTCCTCAAAAGTAATGTTTTGTGCTAGGTTGTGATCCCCTACATTGATAGTCATACAGCCTTGGTAATCACGATCATCCTCATCATGCTCCAATATATCAATATTCCTGAATACTATATCTTCCAAAACTTCATCTCCCGTTTCCGTATTTCCATGTGTACCGATATTGATAGGATGCGCAATATCTGCCCATAGAGTAGAATTAAGTACATGAATATTGCGACAGTCGCCATAATAATTCCAACGATGCGTATAAAGAGCTATACAATCATCCGAATTACGAAGAAACACATCATCAATCATCACATCCGAGCAGGACATAAAATCCAGCCCATCACTCCAACCCTGATAGCTGAATGATTTCAGATTTTTGATAGTAATTCCGGTAGATTGTCCCCCAGAGACAGTATAATGCCGTGGATTTACCACCGTAACTCCATCAATCAGTACATTCCGGGAGTAGGTAACCGAAATTCCCTGTTGCGGTTCAAGCAACATGCCATGTCCCAATATTTTCACATTCTCTACACTGTCGCAAGTGAGACAACCTTTCAAAACGGCACCACCTTCTAAATAAACCGTCGTATTACTGGGAATACGGAAGCATTTTCCAGCCGTATCAGTCGGTTCATGTATTCCAGCTTCAAAATAAATCACGTTCGGATCATTCTTATCCGGCACATTTTTGATGATAGGATTGGCAAATACATGCAAATTATTCAGGCGATCTCCATTAAACTCGACCGACAACTTTTGTGGTTTATCTATCGTAAACAATAAAAAGTTACCATCAATCTCCGGTTGGATACCTTTGGATAAAGGACGCACCACTGCCGAACGGATCTCCCCATTGTTCTTTTGTACCAATACTTCCACTTTCCCTGAAAAGTCGAACTGAACCATCGTGGCATCGGACTTCGTATCCATATCCACCTTTACGTTATACTCATAAAGGTCTACCCAGTCTTTTTCTCCCACTTGCCGTATTTTTACCGTATAGTCATCATTGTGACGGGCATAATAGATGCCTTGAGGTACCGGATAGATGACTATTTCTGCTTGTATGACTCCTGTGGTCATTACAAGTAAAAATGTGAGCGCTATTCTTATTAGTTTATTCATTTCAAGTTTTTACTAATACCGTTAATGTCCTGGAATTCACCACAGATTGAAACAAATAATCCATCCACACTGGCATATCCGAATCTGTGGCGAAGTCTAACACATTTTATTCATTTTATCTTGCATACATCAGCGTACCGAGCCCAAGTACGTCATAGCCACCGGAGTTAGCGTCATAATACCCACCTCCTCCTTCTATTCCTACATATTCCGTAGCTATCTTAGTATATTTGAGATTATCATAATAATAACCTCCGTCTTTGTCTTTAGAATAATACAATCTACCGTCTACCGAATAAATACTGTTTCCCGAAACGTAATCCCTCATCAATGCATACTCTTCTGCGTTGCTCTTCCGGAATCGGATATCCCCATTGACTCTGTTTTTGCCATATATAAGTAGTATATGGTACAGTCTCATTGGTATAATTACAGCAAGCGGCATATTCGCAGGCCCGTAGGAAGAGATTATCATCATAAGCAAAGAAATCGTCTCCCTGGCTCCATGCCAACTGACAAATAATTCCCATCAATCCGACACACATCAACGTGTGTCCTTGGTCACGTCCACTTTCCTGCCATTGAGCAAAGTTATAGTCCGGTGCATAATCGTGATAGATAGCACGACGTAAACGTCCGTTTGTATCACCTGTCTGCAAATGGGCGATACCTTCATTATAAATATCACGACGATCGGTTACAATGCCGATAGCCATTTTAGCCGCTATATTACAAAGACACCAGTTAGCCCAATAATGTAACGCATTCGTATCGTGATGACGTTTCAGAAAATCATCATTAGCAGGATAGAACACTTTAAGCAACCAATTCTGGAACGCTGCGAAGTCCGCACGATCCCATCCTCCATAATCCCTCAATAATTCACCGGCAATAGCAAATTCATAACCATAAAGTCCTGCAGCAAGCGATAAATTCGTATTACCTGTTACACCTACACAAGTCTGTACCCACTTATTCAGATTCTCCACCGCTTTTGCCGCATATTCATCATCTTGTTCAATTTTCCAACGAAGCGCTTGCTGATATACAATAGTGGCTCCTCTGGCTGCATTCATGTAATTTTCATCTCCTGAAATACCTCGTTTAATCCATTCTGTAGGATAAGTATCTGCCGTCTTCTGCGAAAACTGGCTTTCTACTAATAATTGATAAGCACTTACCCAAGGCTCTTCTCCGGCAGCTTTTTTATCCCGGATACGCTGGAAGTCTTCCTCTGTATGCAACCCTTCATGCAGCATAGGTTCCGTTGACGGTTTAAGTTCAACCTGTTCCAAATTTACGTTATTATCAGGAAGAGGAATTTTATTCAAATCAGTTTCCACATTGACACCCGGAAGGTCAATGCCGTCCCCACATCCTACCAAAAACAGGGTAGCAAATACTGCGGTTATATAATATATCTTTTTCATCATATTTTTGGTTTAATGGTACACCGCATCTACCATTGATTACGGTGCACCCAATTATAGTTTATTGCTCTACTAACTCTAATTTGAAATTATCTATCTTAGCCCGTCCTTGTTTTACTGTAATCGTACATACAAAACCAATGACAACATCGGTAGGCTCTTCAACAAGAATATCAACTACTACATCACCCGTACCCGAAATAGAAGCGTTTGCCAGACTCTTACTTGGTATATCACTCGTATTTGCCATCTCGTTACCTTTACAAACCGCAACATAACCGGTAAAACCTCTGCCGTCATATTCATAAACGTGTGCCGTCAACTTATATTTTCCTTTTTGAAGATGAGAAGTCTGATATACCTTACCATCATTTTTAGGATTGTCAAATCCCCAATCTGTTTGTAAAGCCAAACCTGCATCACTTCCATCACCATATTTCGTTTTAAATGCCAAATCAACAGCAGCACCTCCTTCACCAGCAGTCAAGTTAGAGTTCTGAACTATCCAATAAGCAGCTTTTGCCCACTCTCCTTTTTTATGGAATCCTTTATCCCCACCTTCTTTTACATATTCAAAAGGCTGTTTATAGTTCATGAGTACATATTGAGAAATATCTCCATCCACCGGCAGAGGTTGTAACATATCACTCTCTACGGGTTGTGCAATACCTTCAAACACCATTGTTACTTTTCCACCATTGAAACCTTGCGGAACCGTTACAGTAATAGAAGTCGTAGTAATCTCTTTAACCGTAACGGGTACGGATATTCCCTCAAAAGTAACTGTAACAGAATTCTTATCCGTTCCAAAACCTTTTCCTGTAAATGTTATTTCCTGTCCGGCTTTTACTAATGTGCCATTAGGATAAATATACGGTGTTTCAACAGAAGTGATTTCCGGAGTTTCCCAAACCTCAAATGTGCCCGATTCGCCCATCTCTATTTCCTTACCCTGAATTATCAGTTTAATCTTCACCGGAGCTTCAGATGAAACTCCTTTGGGAACATTCACTACGATATTACCTTTATCATTCAGTGTCACTTTATCACAAATTGTTTCTCCGAAAAAGACCTGAATATTTTCAGCTTTCGTACCAAAGTTCTGACCAATGATCGTTACTTCCGCATTAATATATCCGGCTTTCGTTGAAATGCCTGTTACTGTCGGCATCGGTAATACCGTATATTTCAACTGTGTCCCGATAGCTTCAAACGGAGTAATGACAGTTATTGTATAATCTCCGGCTTCCAACGAAGCAGGTACAGTGAGTGGAATACTCTTATCCGTCAAATTATCTGTATCTATTGCAGCTTCTACAGGTTCTCCGCCAGCTTTAAAGAAAGTTACTTTCAAAGGCTCCAACCCTTCAACAGACTTATCCAGCAATTCTTGCACAAGATTGGTTCCTGTTATTGCAAATTTACTGCCAGCAAAACCTGATGGAACCGGTTCGTCTTCCTTAGGAGTATCAAGCGTTGCATGCTTCAACACAGTGAAAGGATAAGAAGCCAAATCAATCGTTTGTTCTGCCATAATAAGTGTCATAACTCCACTGACAGCTGTCTCGGGAATTTTGGCCATAAATTCGGTATCAATAGGTGTACCCACAATCTCTGCCTTGTCTGTGGAAGTCCCGAAAGTCAAAGTATACAGTGTTTTAGAAGAAACAAATTCTTGTCCTTCGAAAACGATACTGGCACCCGGAAAACCATAAGAAGGTTTCACTACGCTGACACCCGGCTTACCAAGTACACGATAAACTAGATCAGTCTCCACACGTTGCCCGAAAACCTCAACGGTTATCTTTCCGTTTGTTGCCGATTCCGGCACTTTCGCAAGGATAGCATCATCGGCGCAGGAGACTACTACTGCCTCCTGGGAACCGATAAATACTTTCACATCTTCTGTTATGATACCAAAATCACTGCCACTTACGGTAAACTCATTCCCAACATATCCTTCTACGGGATCTATCTTTGTTACAGTCGCCACAGGATCAGTGTAACTCATTGAAACAATTTCTTCGTTATCCTCGTCACAAGCAGCTAATGCGAAAAGCGAAAGAAAAACGGGAAACAGATAGTTATATATTTTCTTCATAATCTTAATTATATTATCACGATGAATTACTCTTTTTTCTTTTTCCACATCATTCAAGAATCAATTTCAATTCTGTCACCTTAAAGTATGAATTACCCTTTGCCAGTGAAGTCAGGAATCCAATAACAACGTCCGTTGTCTCCGTTACTTCAAATGAAGGTGTAACCAACGTACCCGAATCATTCGCTGTTCCCATTTTATCATAGGCCACATAAACTCCATTTAATTGCTCAAGATCAGCGACATTCGGTATATCACTTTCACTATCTCCTTTAGCTATCAATACGGAAATAAAGTTCCCCGCATCAGTAACTACCAATGTATATGCATAAGTGACTTCCAGTCTGTATTTACCAGGACGGAGCGTAGCAACCTGCCACATTTTCCCATTCGTATAAGCTTCTTTATCCCATCCATTCTGGAATGCTAACGTTAAGCCTTCTTCTGATTTATATTGCATTCCGGAAACAGTCGTATTGCCTTTTGCATTGAACGATGCTGCATTTTGATTCCACACTGCCGGAGTCCACCATTCACCGTTCTTCCAACTTTCATCATTTGCCTTGGCAAACGGCTGCTTATAGTTTTGAAGATAAAGCACTGTCACATCACCCTTCGAGTTAGGATTGAACATTGCACCACCTGTCATTGTATATCCGTGAATAGTCACAGTCACACTACCTGTCTGATAATCAGCAGGAGTTGTCGCAACAATAGTAGACTCATCCACCAGCTCAAATTCGGCCGGCGTTCCATTGAAACTAACAGAAATATCGGATGGATCCGTACCAAAATTTTCACCTGTTATAGTAACCTTGTCTCCCGTATCAGCTACCCCTTCACCGTCTTCACTATCAGAAGTCACTGTAATGACACGCGGTGTAGGCAGTACTGTATAATGACCGATATTCTCCACCTTTTTATTATAAATCTGTAAAGACAGATTGCCTGTTACTGCAGTTTCCGGCACTTCCACTACCAAACGGTTATTTTTGCAATCGAGCACTTTATTGGATTGGGCTTCACCGAAGAAAACTTTCACTGCTTCAGCACGGTCACCAAAATTGGTTCCCGTAATAACTACCTGTGTAGTGACATATCCGTCCGTAGGATAAATGCTCTCCACTACTGGCACGGGATAATCATAAACTCTATACTTGGGGTCTTGCTCACAACCGGAGAAAAGTGCGGAAACGCAAGCAAGTATTACCAAGTGAAATGTATATTTGAATAAAAGCTTCATATAATCTATGGTATTATACGTTAAACGATTGAATGATTAATATCCCGGATTTTGTACCAGATTTGAATTCAGGTTGATTTGATTTCTTGGAATCGCCCACAAATAATCTCCCTTAGTAAATGCACAGTCGGATGATTTGAGGAGCACTACACAAGGTAATTTGCCTTTACCTGTTTCCACTTCTTCCGTCCCCTTCGTAAAGATAGCCGGATTGAAAGCACTGGTAGCGTTCCCGTTTTCGTCTACAAATGCTGTCGGATAGCTGGCATTACCTACTACCGCACCGCAACGAGACTCATTCAGATTCTTCTCCGCAATGCCCCAACGTTTCAGGTCGTCACAACGGAAACCTTCCATATAGAGTTCCAAAGCACGTTCACGACGGATCTCTCCTAAATAAGACATATCACATCCCAATGTTCTTGCTTTAGCTATCAAAGCAGCATTCAAAGGAGCCACTCCACCACGGGCACGAACTAAATTTAAAGACTTGTCCAAATCCTCATCAGAAATAGTACCATTCCCCAACTCGCAAGTAGCTTCAGCATAAATTAAATATATTTCAGCCAGACGTATTAACATACAATCCATTGCTTCCTGACCAGCATCGGTTATGGTAGACAATTCCGAGCAGAATTTCCGTCCACGAGTTCCTGAAGCTGTATTAGTCGTCAAATTAGGACAATATTGATACTGATTGGCAGACAAAGAAGTTATATCTGTCATATAATCTGCACCAGTACCATATTTCCCCCACCCCCAAACATAATCCAATGTCTTAGGATGACAAGCTGTCAGCCGATAATCACGGTTTTCAAATTCCGTATTCATATCAATATATCCTTTAAACAAAGGAGACACATGAACAGGCAAACCATCAGCACACAAATACATATCAATTAATTTCCGTGTCATCTTAGCTGGTTCTGAATGCGTCAGATTCATATTACTCTTCCTATTCGTATGATCATAGACAGCACGAAAAATAGCTTCTTTATTACTAGCTTTACTCAGTCCGGAAGGATTAGAATCACTACCTTCCAAGTTAAATAGATAAAAATAACTCTTATGTGCATACAAATCCGGATTAGCCGAATTGGGAACATTCTCTACCCCTAAAAACAATTCAAATGTCCCACTACTGATAATCTCATCGGAAAGTGTTTTGGCCATGGTTAAAAAATCAGTCACAGAAGGGTATCCGTCGGGAATTACCGTTCCAGCACCATTCTTCACACCGTCCCCATTAGTAGGATCAGCCGTACCTATACCATTATATTTCTCCCAAGTACCTTCATATAAACAAACACGTGCCTTAAAAGCTTTTGCAGCTTCAATTGTAACATGACCATCGTTTGAAGTCGAAGACACTGTCGTGTTTTTCAAGTTAAAAATGGCTGTGTCCAAATCATCCAAAATAGCTTTTACAACTTCGTATCGAGATGCCCTCTTACCCCATACCACATCTGAAGAGACATCGGGAGTACTCATCATCAATGGTATTCCACCAAAACGTTGTAACAAAAAGAAATGATGCCATGCACGAAAGAAATGAGCTTGACCAACCGGACCTGCTATTTCGTTAGGGTTAGAATAAGAGGCAGCCTTCTCTATTAATTGGTTACAGCCACGTAGCCATTCATACGATTGAGAATAATAATCATCAGAAGTGCCGGCCGCATTTGTCCCATTCACTGCATCGTGAGAAACTGTAATCAAATCTGTCCCATAATCAAAACGAATGGCATAAGTGTTATTTGCACTACCTTTCTTTCCATTGGACTGCCATGCGTAAATATTAGTATGAAGATTATCAGCAGCAGCCTGAAATTGTTCCAAATTTTGAAAAAATATAGCTTCTGTTTCAGAATCCAGAGGCTTAAGATTCAAAAAGTCATCTATACAACTTGTAACAACCAATGAACCTAATAATAGGATGTATATAACTTTACCTGTTTTCATAATTTACATGCTTTTTAAAATGTGAGATCAATACCAAAAGAAATCGTACGTGCATAACAATCAATCTTGCCCTGTCCCGTTGAAGCCTGTGCTTCAGGGTCAAATTTATCATCTACATGTGTCAATTCAAACAGATTATCTGCCGATATATACAAGCGTAGATTTTCCACCCCTATTTTTTTCATCCATGTCTTAGGCAGCGTATACCCCAATGCCACATTCTTTAAACGAGCATACCAAACATTCATCACATTGATATCGTTATATTGACTATAATTCCAATCATTTACAGAACCATTAAATGACAGCAAAGGAAAACGGGCATCAGTATTTCCTTCTGTCCATGTATTATCAAGATAGGTTTTATTTTGATTCATCCACCAACTAACGAAAGGACCACGCATATTACCTTCGCGAATAAGATTCTGTTTACCAACTCCCTGAATGAATGCCGAAAAATCAAACCCTTTATATTTTGCTCCCAAACTAATTCCAAACTGATAGTGTGGATTAGAGTCACCATAATAATAGAGGTCATCCGTAGTAATCGCTCCATTTTCATCCAAGTCAACTTTTCTCACGCATCCGGGACGTAACTGATTATTACTATTTTGAGTAGGAGCCAATGTACCTGTTCCATTAATCGTTCCATAATAAGCAGTGACTTCTTCTTCATTCTGCAAATACCCATTAGTCTTGAATACATAAATTGAATTAATTGGTTTTCCTTCTACTATTTTATTTTTACCATAAGTGATAGCAGCGGCGCCTTCATAACTAGTTACTTTAGTACGCGCATCGGACAAACTTAATCCGACACTATAACTGAAATCTCTTCCTATCCGATCATTCCAATTCAACTGTAGCTCCCAACCATTAGCACGATAACCTCCGGAATTTGTTTTTGGAGCCGTTGCCCCCAATGTCTTAGGATAAGTGATATCAATCAACATATCATTATTCTTACGGATATAATATTCAAATGTACCGCTAAGACGATTATTAAGTACGGCAAAATCAACCGCAACATTAGTAGTAGAGACACGTTCCCAGGTTCTATCTTCTGAAGTCATAGAAGAAATCCATGCCGTGTTCACTTTTGTACCGTCAAATCCGAATACTGTATTCCCTTTACTAATTGTTGAATAATAATCATATTGGCCAATACCTCCTTGTGAACCGGTTTCACCGTAAGAGCCACGCAACTTTAAATTATCAAATACATTCCAATTCTTTACAAACTCAAATTCAGAGAAACGTATGCCAGCTGAAAGACCATAAAAATTAGCCCAACGATTATTCTTTGAAAATCTGGAAGATCCATCACGACGGAACAAACCTTCTAACAGATAAATTCCCTTATAATCATAGTTCAATCGGCCAATCCAAGAAATCATTCCTACCTCATTCCTGCCTCCAGTAGCTTCAGCAGTAGTAACATCTCCCAAATTAATATCATCCAGTTCGTCATTGGCAATACCTTTACGATATTGGTAGTATTTCTCATATCCTGTTTTTTCACCGGTCAAACCCGCCATTAGTGATACGTTATGACTACCAAATGAACGATTATAATTCAACAAAGCATTGTAAGTTTGATAAAAGGTTTCTTCTAAAGTGTTTTTTACCCAGCAATCATCATCTGACGATTGATAATGAATAGAACCTGATCCTTGGGAATAATCAGGATAACCGTCAATAGAAGTCGTTTCACCTGCCCAGTCATAAAGAGTAACATGAGTCTGACGCTCTATTTTTTTATGATGTCGGATACGAAAGTTGGCAGAAGTTTGTAAAGACAGTCCCTTAACATATTTATTGAGGTCTAAAGTCAGTTTACCTCCTAAACGCATGATTTCTTCCGTATTGTTATTACGCCCTCCTTCAACCATTTTAGCCACAAGATTATTATTCCCAAAAGTATCATAAAATTGACCATATTCATTATATATCGGGAATAAATACATATCTTGCAAACCATGTCCCACGCCTTGTTGCGGGCTACTGGTATTCCGTTTATCATAAGAGACATTGAACTCCGTCTTCACAATATCATTAATTTTATAATCAAGATTCGTACGAAAATTATATTTTTTCTGTCCATCATACGCCACGTCTATTAAAGATCGGTCATTAGCATATCCTAATGAAGTCATAACCTTCACTCTATCATTACCTCCCCTGACCATCACGTTATGTGATTGCCCCCATGTTGTTCCATAAACAGCATCAAACTGGTCAGCATAAGGGTCTAATACCTTATAGGCACCATTTACCATACCTTCAATATATTCACCATTTGCAAGAGAACGCCACGTTTCTTCCGACCAACCTAACTTCCAACCGTACGTATGATCTGCACCATATTTATAGTCATTCTCCACAGCCATATTATGCATTTGTGCCCATTCTTGCCCATTAGCGACCGGATAACGTTTTCCTACAATATTAGCATGTACACTTCCCGAATAAGTGACTTTGATTTTTCCTTCTTGTCCACGCTTAGTTGTCACCAGCATAACACCACCGGCAGCTTTAGTACCATAAATTGCAGCGGCTGCATCTTTCAATACAGATATGCTTTCAACATCATTGGGATTAATTTGCGAAAGTTCCCATTCGTAAGCTTCTACCCCATCAATAATGATCATTGGTTTATTGGCATCATCATTCACAGAGATACCCCCACGTAATGTTATCGAAGTACCTTCATTTCCCGGACGAGAAGAAGTACGCGTTATTGTCAGCCCGGGAATGGTCCCCTGCAGTGCAGAAGCCACACTCTGCGTAGATTTTCCGGCAAGTACTTCATCTCCTTTTACTTGGGTTACAGACCCAGAAAGAGTCGCTTTCTTTTGAACTCCATACCCAACAACTACAATCTCATCCAGCATCTCGGAGTCTTCTCTCAAAACAATTTTCAGTGGCTTTCCTGTTATATTCACTTCTTGTGTTTGAAAACCCACATACGAAATGATCAACACCCCTCCAGAAATATTATTCAATGTAAAATTACCATCCATATCAGTAATTACTCCATTGGTCGTTCCCTTCACTGAAATACTAGCCCCAATAATAGGTTCACCCTTCTCATCTACTACTTGCCCCTTTACGAAACCAGATTGTAGAATAGCCTGAACATCTCTCACCTCCGAAAATACCAATTGAGGACTTCCGACCCATAACGTGGATGCCATCACCACAGAATATAAAACTCTTTTCGGTGAGAATCTAAGAAAATCATTTTCCATAAATTCCAATTTAAAATTAACACTATATCGTTTATTATCTCTTTTTTATATACACTGTTGCAAATATGTACGCATCTCTTTCCTTGCCATAAATAAATGACATTCTACCGTTCGCTTCCCGACATTCAGACGAGTAGCAATTTCTACTGACGAAAGCCCTTTAAAGCGCGTCAAATAATAAATTTGTTTTCGTTGCCTCGGAAAGGTTGCCATTTTTTTCTTCTCCAATGAAGAAATGTCATTGGCCAAGACAGTTTCTTCCGTTTCATTCGTACAAGCAGAAGAAGTCTCATCATAGAGATAGCTACTGATCTCTCTTGCTTTATAATAACGGCGAAGATAGTCAGTTACAATATTACGGGAAATGGTATAAATGAAATGTTTTACAGTATCCTCACAAAGTATTTGTTTATATTCCATCAGACGTATAAATACATCTTGTGCCAAATCCTCCGCATCACAACGATTGTTAATTCGATACGTTATAAAATCCACCACACGAGAATAATATTCAATGTATGAATCTATAATAATACTCTGGGATCTATCAGTTACATTCTCCATAATATAAACTTTTGGTTATGATTACGAATGCAAATATAAACTGTTGAACCCACTTAAAAGCATAAATTTGGGAGCGTTAGGTATCAAAGCAAGGAAGAAAGACAACAAACAGATAAAGATCTATAGATCAACAGTATAAATAGTTAAAAGCAAAGTCCCAAATCATTGTTTTGATACTCTGTCATGATCTTGCTTCTGAATATACTCTAATGGAGTACATCCCATTTGCTTTTTAAACAACCGGAAGAAAGAAGACTTTGAATTGAACCCACAAGATTCTGCAATAGACATTAATGTATATAAAGAAATATCCTCCTGTTTTTGCTTTTGAACAAAAGCTTCCACTCGATAATGGGCAACAAAATCGGAAAAGTTAGTATTCAATTTAAAAGAAAGACATTCTGATAAAGAAGAAATAGAACAGGATAACGCCGCGGCAATATCCGCACTTTTCAATTGTTTATTCAAATATGGTTTTTCTGTTTCAAAATAATGAATAAGTTGTTCATACAGGCGATCCAACTTTTCCTGACTGGATCTTGGAGTTTTAGGTCTATACGCCGCCGTATTTAACAATTCATCGTCAGTATCCTGTTTCATTTCTACTATCGCCACTTTTCTCCGCCAATATTTCCACCCGATACCCAATAACACAATTATGACAACTATAGCAACGATACCATACGTAACATACCATGGATATTCTACAATAATTTCCAATTGAGTTTCATAATCAGAATTTCCTTGTCCACGAACTCTCAATAGATATTTCCCTGCCGGCAAATCAGTATAGGACAAACAGTTATTCTCTATATTATATTTCCATTTTTCATCAAATCCCTCCAGTATGTATTGATAAGAATCCAATGCCCCTAGATAGGTATGCATGGAGAAACATAATTCCAGATTGTTCTGAAACGCAGGTAATACCATTGATTTTGCATAAGCCGGAGTTACAAGACCTTGTTCCTGATCTTCCAACAATTGTTGCCGCTTCCCTGCAACCTTAACAGAACTAATACGTGGCAAATCACACAATACAGCTTGTGACAACTGATAAGGATCACAAACAACCAATCCCATTTCATTAGCCCACCAATATCTGTTTTGACTATCTTTACAAAATGAGCGACATACCCCACCAGGTATCCCGGCTGATAAATCATACAACTGTTTTTTATTAGTCACCCGATTATAACGCAGAATCCCTTTCATTGTGGCAATCCACCACACATTCTGCTCATCTTCATAAACGCTATAAACTGTATTATGTGGCAAAATATTATCTTCTGAATAAATATCAATCTCCGATCCCCGCTCATTCAAAACAATCAGCCCCATCCGATCGGTACAAATGAACATCTTTCCATTCTTACTTCTGGATATATTATTAATCTGTGCTTTAGATATATTCTTCAATTTATCCTTTCCCTCAAAGGTATCCGTTATTTTATGAGTAACCTTATCCAATAAAAAAACACCTTCAGAGGTTCCTATCCATAAACGATTACGGGAGTCGAAACACAAAGACAAAGCAGAACATCCCGGATATTTATTAGTATCCAGCGGGTATATATCCGTCTGATTCGTATGCATATTATAATAAAGCACCTTTTCAGATGTAGCTAACCATATCCCCTCTTCATCTGATAAACAAGAATAAAACTGTGTTCCTTTATATACATTTTCTTCAGAGAAAATCCTGAAAGAATTCTTTTTCAAAGAATAAAGGACAAGCCCTTTTGTTGTACCAATCAAATAATCGTCCCCACCGAATGGTTGAATAAATAAAATAGAATTAGAGAGTAATGCCGGATAATCTTGAGTGGTGAAAGTCTGAACACGTTTTTCCTTTTCAGAAACCAACAATAATCCATTTCTTGTTCCTATTAATTTTATATCATCCGAGACAATGCAAAAAGAACGCACCTGACGATTGAAAGTAGTAAAATCCGTGCCAGGAAGCCGATAAACATTAAAGGCATCATTTTCAATCTGTGAATAAGCGATTCCCCCGGAAAAAATACCCAGCCACAAAGTAGTTCCTTTCTTATACATAGAATAGAACTGGTTAGACCGGAGCCCGTTTTTCATATCATCATCAGCTACAATCGTATATTGCAACCGGTTCGTAGTACATGAGAGCACCTCTATCCCCCACGTTGTATTTACAAATAGTTGTCCACCATCAATAATCAACGGATAGGTTCTTTTCTTATCCTCTATTACAAACTCATTCATAAATCGGCGATTCTTCATATCAAATCGTAACATTGAATTGTATTCGGCAGAAATATAAAGAACGTTTTTATGCGAATTTAGAGAAGCCAGAAAAAATGGGTTGAATTTCAACGGCCAAGCATACCTCGTAACTTTCCCGGTCTTGGTATCTAGGTTTAGCAATGCTTTTTCAGTAAGCAACCAATAGTCAGTAAGAGTATTCTCCAATATAGAGAACACTTGTCCTTCATCAGCAATCACATGTGTCAATATACCTTTGTCATAGACAAAAAGCCCATCAATAGCAGCTACATACACCTTTTCGTCTTTTCCCCAATGGATAGTACTAACCCTTTGAAGTTCCTTTTTCCCCTCACAAAGAATAGATTCCATCTTACGTGTTTTCAGGTTAATACGGGCAAGCCCATTCTCCATACCAACCCATAACCAATTTCCTTCCGTTTCTTCCAAAGATCGAACCTGCCTGTTTTCAAACTCTGAATAGATCTCCGTATTAATCCCGTCGTAACGGCACAAGCCTGTATGAGTACCAATCCATAGAAATCCATTATCATCTTGAAGCATCACATTAGCCGTGCTGTAAGGTAAACCATTCTCGGCTGTCAAACGGTTAAACTTCAAGTCTATCGCCAACAGATATTGTGGATTAAGTATATTTAGCAATATAATAAATAATACAATGAGTATGTTTTTCATCCTTTTCACATTCTGTTCCCTGCAAATATACATTATTATTTCGTTCAATAAGTATATAACATTGAAAAAATAAAGCCGGTTGTCAACAAGGGATGCTTCCTATCACCCCTTATTGTCAACAAGAATCTATACAATGCAGGAAACATCGGTCAAGCTTCTTTCCTGATGTTCGTTTTTTAAGATTTTGTAGAAAACTGATTGTTCTAGAAATAATAAATCAAAGAATAAACTGTATAAATCATCGCATTAATATACATAAATAAAGAATTTTATTGCATAAGGTCAGAACAAATATGCACTTTTTGCACTCATAAAGCATCCGTTGGTTTAAAACAATCGATGTGTTCCTCGGTGCCGGTCGACTTGACCGACACCGAGGAACACATCGATTGCCACCGGGGAACATAAAAAAGAGGCATTGAGAGCTTGTTTTCTCTCTAGCTATAGTATTAACACCAACATAATAAAAGTATCATAATGATTGTTCATTCAATACTTAGCCATACTTTCAACTTATTAAAAAGCAAAAAACATTTCAATTTAACCAATAAATACGCAAAATAATAAAAAACGAGAATATCCTGTTCAAGATTAGCAAAGTTTTTCCGCTCCGCTTAATAGGGAGTGGTAATCATGCCCTCTCTTGATTGTTTTAATATTCTATTTTTAAGGATAATCGTTTTTTCATATTCGGGCATTCTTTTCATTTTTATAGTTCACGAATTAACATGCAACTCCACGGAGCCAATTCAGACTTCCAAACAAAAGTGCCTTCTGAATTCACCTTAATAATCTGTTTATCTGTATTCCAAGCAGCCTGCCTCAAATAATCGATTTCTTTGTAACCGGGCGAATGTGGAGCACCAATTTTCAAGTAATCATCATACACATTGCCATGATCCTTATCCAATATTTCAATTTCAAAAGCAGTGCCCGGTTTTAATCCTTTCAATGCTATATCCACTTTTTTAGATGATGCTTGCATGTAATTGTTAAAATTCGCAGCCGAAGGCACGGCTTCTTCGTATTCTGACGGATAATTAAAGGCTACAGCCGATATTTTGCCTGTTCGGGAAGAACGGCTCACAAACAACGGATCTTTATAATACAGTTTCTCATCGCCTAATTGGTGCAACATACGATAAGCATGAAAAGAAGGTTTCACCAACCCTTGGAAATTAATCATTCCAAAACCGCCATGAAAAATTTCCTCACCACCGCCTTTTTCTTCAAATACATCTGTGAATGTCCAGTACATCAACGAATTGGCCATCCCCAAACAATCCAAGTTGGTTTTCAAGATATAAGCTGCCGGCGGCAGAACATCATGCATACGGTCACGACTATTAGGACTTGTACTCCACTCGGTCAGGTGAACTTCCGCATCAGGATATTTACTGCTCGCAATCTGCTGACGCAGCCATGTTATATCATCATGCAGAGAATGTACATAGCGAATAGCATCCTTACTACGTCCCGTATCCGGATCTAAAGCATAATCTGTGGGATACGGATGAGTTGAAATAAAATCAACCGGCAGATTTTCCTTTTCACAAAAACGAAGAAAATCTTCAATCCATACACCTTTCCATTGTTTGGTATTTATTATATCCTGTGAATAGAAAACAGACTTTTTATGATCCATTATTTCACCATCATGACGATTATCTGCTATAAAATTACTGGTTGCAGGTCCCCCTACTTTCAGTCTTTTATCTATAGATTTTATAGCCTTAACAGACTCTTTGTACATACGAAAGTAATCACTTTTTGTCCCGTCAAAAAAACCGGCTTTCGGGTTCAGATTCAGATTCGGCTCGTTCCATACTTCAAAATACCAGGTTAAAACTTCATCGATGCCATATCTGTCAACAACATGTTGTGTAAACTCCTTTACCAAATTATGCCATTTATCAAAGTTATTGCGGTCCACAGATACATTATTCTGATACCACATTTGTTGCTTGCTATCTTTTGCTGCAATGTCTTTCGGGAAAAATGATAATTCTACAAAAGGTTTTACCCCCAAAGCCAACATACGATCGTAAACTTCATCTATATATTGCCAGTTATAGACCACTCGCCCATCCGGTTTCTTGAAATAGACAAACATGTCATCACCAAACAAACCGTGCATACGCACATATTGAAATCCACAATAGTCTTTCACTAATTGAAAATGCTCCAACCATCCAGCACGCAAACCTTCATTTGCACGACCTGCTCCAACTCCGACACTCCAATAATGAGTGAATGGTTCAGCATCTCCTTTTACGTCAATTGTTTGTGAAGAAACAGGAACTGCAAATAGAGCCGCTGCCGCTAGTGTCACAAAAAAGTTCTTCTTATCCATTACAATCTTATAAATTATTATTTAATATTTAGTAGTTTATTATATCCTTCGTCCAAGATTCTCTCCATCTTTCCAATTTTTACCTTCACTGGCCCTGTAGCAGAATAAAACCAATTTCCGTCTACCTGATAAATTGTTGCATAAACATTCTGTTCCGCTTCTAATGAGTAATTTCCTTTTTGGAGAAGTCGTCCTTTTCCTAAATACATGGAGTATATTTTTCCACCCACCTCACTTATCAAGCCGAATGTCCCACTAAAAAATGTACGTGAAGCCAATGAATACACTTGTGAATCTGTTGCACTGAATACATAATCTTCTCTTTTATTTCCTGTCAGCACTTTTACTCCTGCACAGTTTTCCCCAACTGACATAGCCGTAACTTGTTTAACGTGAGGAGTATCGCCTTTATAGGCTTCATAAACTGAAACAAACGGGTGAGCTTTTGCATTATTATCTTCCTGACGAACAATCAAGGTAGGTGTTACAGAAGGTGGCATAGACACATTCCCCGGAGTCAATCCTTTATTTAGGGTAGTAGCCGGAGCGTCTACCTTATAAATCTGACGCCCCTTTTCTCCTGTCATCCATAAACGGGCTGTTATATTTTCGGGCATCGTCCAACTCGCTATAAAATTCCGGGCATATTCAGTTTTTCGTATATTAGTAAACCATTCATAACCCGCATGATACGTTCTCTCAAATTTATCCTGTTGATTAAATGGAAGAATATTTCCGCGCACATCAACCACTTCCAGATTTGTTCCAACATTATGGAACAGATAATCATTATCATTCAAATCCGAACGGAAAATATCAATGTAATAGCCGTCTGAATCAGACGTACGGACTAAGGCAACGGTTCTTCTTTATCTCTCCTGCCGATATATCTGCAAAATTCAAGAATGGGGTGAGTGCCTTCTCATTCACAAATTTCCCGGATTCTACCATCGGCTCCATCGCTTCAATAACAATTTTCCCTTCTGAATAGCCGGGAAGTATAGTATTAGCTCCTACAGGAGACTGATGATAGACATGATCCTTGCTCCAATAAGACTCATAAGCGGCAGCATCCGGTGCCAAAGCATATCCATAACCATATAATTGTAGGGCTAATCCATTTGCTGTCAAATGATATCCATCTGTTCCACCATAAAGCGCAGCCATCATTTTAAACGGGCCAGTCCAATTCTTCATTGTAATGAAACGGTGATGCGGAGAATAGGAAGTCCTTTCACTTGTCTCTGATTTTACTACCGGAATAGTAGGAGCATAAGTACAGATACCTGTCCAACCGGCATTTGAACGGTTGTATTTCCCCAATGAAAGTCCTTTATTTAAAGCGGAAGCAGTAGATTCAATGCCTTTTTTGTTAGCGGTTTGTGTATAATATGTCAACAAATTCTCAAACGTAAGAAAATTTGCACTGCCTCCACGTGAATCTCCAAATACAACCATATTGGCTGCATCATCCATCCAGGGAAAAACCGCCATTGCCGCTTTTTGCAAAATCGGATTATCAGCAATAACATCTATCCCCGAACGCTTCAACAATATAGCCCAATCCAATAACATTTGAATTGTTCCGAAAGAATATCCGGGCGATTCTGGCCATAAACCAGTCACCGGATCATACGTCTTAACCATATCCGGAATAGCATCATGATATATTGTCGACTTATCCGTCAAATAATGCAGATAATAATCTTTTCCTTTCCCATCCGGATATGCCTCATTCTCTTCCAGCACAAGAATTGGACGTAATATCATATTCCAACCATTCACATTCCAGTTACCTGATTTTCCACCGCGAATAAAACCAATATCAATAAAACGTTTAAAAACAACTCCTGCAACTTCTTTAGTTTCTTTTCCTATTTCTTTCAGATGAACATGAGGATTAGCTTTCAGATAATCGTAAAGAAAATCATATACAGTAGCGGCGTGTAAAGCAAGATCGTCATGTATCTGTTCATAATCATAATATCCGCAAATTCCTCCCGGTTCCCAACCTCCGGTACCTCCTGTCGATTTTTCAGGATCGAGAATGGGATTCATATAATAAGTCCCTATCAACCATGTATTAAAAATATCTGCCGCAAAGCGTGCAAATTTCTCTTCTCCTGTCACCCAGTAAACAAATGCCGCATTCTCGGCAAGAGTCAGTATTTCTACATTGTTGCCACGCACCATATGGCCACTCTCTTTATATGGCACTAGTACAGGGGGAGCTGAAGGATTTTGTCTATTAAGTCCAAGCATATCTCCCGTTTCATTATATGGTTGCCTGTCTTCTAAAGGAACATTATAATATTTATTCCAAGTACGCATACCCGGCATACGAACTGTAGGAACAGGTGCATTGCCTTCTCCTCTATCCCAGTTCTGATTTTTTAAATAGCATTGAGTATAGCGTTCACCCTCTTTCCAATACATAGCAAGACGTGAAATAATCCATTGAGGATCCGCAGTATGGCGATCTGCATATTTCTCAACGTTTCCGCGTATTTTAGTAAACGCTTCTTTCGCCCATTCTTCATCAGCTATTTTTTGCAGAATAGTCGCTTTATCTGATGCAGAAGCATAAATGACAGGATGTTCCTGTGCTTTCAATGTCCACATATTACCTAAGCAGACAAGGATAAGTAACAATATATTTTTCATTGAACAATTATTATTTCTTTATTTACTAAACCTATCTATTCAAACATACGAATAAATAAACGACAATACGTAATTATGATAATAAAAATATTCAAGACTTCATTAAGTCTATTTCTTATATTGTTATATTTGCATATCGTCTATTCAAAATATAGAGGTAGTTAATAAGTTTGTGCCACCATACAACTCTTTAAGATTATGAAAAACACATTATTTTGCTTATTCATATTTTGCAGTGTTTCCACATTCGCTCAAAATGGAATCACTTTTAAGGTCGAAAAGCTTTCAAAGCCTGAAGAATTACTTCATCTACACTCCCCGAATGCAATTTACGAAAGTCTTATATTATCAGATATGAACATAGAGCCTTATGAGATAAAAAAGAAGAATATCAAGGTTCCTTATCATATCATTGCAAAGAGCGAATCTCCCGACAGTCTCGTTTCTTTTGGTCCTAATTCTTTTTTCAACGGTATGTATCAGGCTTATGCGGATCACAGGCCATTTGTATTATCCCCGGATATGATTTGGCTATTAATCAGCCAGGGATTTGCACGCCATATCAATGCCAATCAGGAATCTATGAGAAATGAACTTGTTGATTTCTCCGGCAAACTATCCTTAATTGTAAGAGAAGACAAAAAATTGGAGGACCCTACTCTTTCATGGGAGAAAATCTTTCCACAATTTACAGAACAAATATCCCAATACGCCGGTAATCATCTGACCGAACTGCTCACCTGCAATTTTTCAACGACTACCTCTTTAGAGAAAGTTGCTTCCGAAATAACAATCATGGAGGCTGTAAAACCTTACTTTGAGTTTATCATCATACGCATTGTCTGTGGAATACCTGAAATAACTCTCGAAGGAACACCGGAGGACTGGGAAAAACTACTGCACAAAGCCAGAGGGTTGAAAGAATACAAACTCGATTGGTGGATTTCAGAACTGGAACCTCTTTTGGAAGAATTTGTCAAAGCATCCAAAGGAGAAGTTAATAAGGACTTTTGGCGCAACATGTTTAAATATCATTCACAGAAACGATACGGAGCCCCAAACATTATCGATGGATGGATCGTGAAGTTTTTCCCTTATGATAAGGAAGGGAAAAGAAATAATCTGAAACAGCTGGAAGGCAAAAATTGTCTCCCTGATGAGATAGTGAAGGTAGATGTAAAGTATCAGGAAGTATATACCAATGGCGTCAAAGAAACTCCATTAGAATTTTGGGCAGGCTTCATTGGATTAGAGCAAAACAAAAAAACTTTTGCCCTGCGACCGCAAATTGGTTGGATGGTCAGGAAGAAAGACGTTAATAAGGAGGGATTAAAAAGTAAATTGAGTGCTGATGCTCAAAAGGATGGTTGGGGAAGCGGCATCAATATCAGAGTAAAAGAATTTCCGGCTGTACTGTTGGAGCTCAAAGAAATAAAAAGGTTGGATATTCAGTTTATCGATACAATTGATATACCGGACGAAATATCAAAAATAAAAATCGGATCGTTGAATTTATATGGAAAGATTACTAAAGAAGGGATAGAACGTATCAAAAGATTATTGCCTGACACGGATATAAAAATAAATGGTTCGCGAGGTGGGAGTGCTTCATTTATGACTCCATAATAAAAAGAGGCTATCCAAAAGCCATATACTAAAAAACAAAAACACCCCGCTTTACATTATTAGGATGTAAA
>ERZ859967.392-NODE-392-length-24205-cov-3.267578_pt1 | contig 24205 bp, 16 predicted proteins | sample MGYA00510115_ERZ859967 | MGnify/ENA primary metagenome ERZ859967 (study PRJEB30046, sample SAMN00715171) | human gut metagenome | study: EMG produced TPA metagenomics assembly of the A metagenome-wide association study of gut microbiota in type 2...
TCGGAATGCTGTTTATGACTTCTTCGCAGAAGTATTCAAATTGGATAAAAAGATGTTGGATGAAAGCAAGGTCACCATTGAACCGGAATCCGCTATGTATAGTTTTGGTGAAAAAGGAGCTTTGCTTCCTGAAGGCGCCATTCGTTCTTTTGACAAGGTAGCTGCTTATTTTGACAAGAAGGCTTTTGCTAATTTAAAATCAGATGCTTCTCTCGAAAAGAAAGCCATCGACTGGGTAGCTTCTTTAGAGTTGAACGATGATAAAAAAGCAGGTTTTGCAGTAACTGCCATTTATAATCATCTTCGTAAAGTGCGTGACTGGCACAATGAGCACCCTTATACAACAATCCCCGAGGGTATCAATCCTTTGACAGGCAAACCGCTTTCCAAGCTCGACCGTGAAATGATAGCAGATTCCGCTATGCCGAAAGAAGTACATGAAAGGCTAATGAAAGATCTGCGCAGAGTATTGACGGAAGAACAGATTGAACAAATCCTGGATAAATACACGGTAGGTAAAGTTGCTTTTACCTTGAAAGGTTATCAGGCCATTGTACCCAATATGACGGAAGAGGAAACGGCTTTCGTTCTGGAACAGTTGAAATTGGCTCGTGAACAGGCTATTGATTATAAGAACATGAAGCAGATATCTGCTATCTTTGAAATCTACAAGACCAAGTGCGAACAGTATTTTAATGAGCATGGTCGTAACTGGCGCCAGATGTTCAAGGATTATGTAAATAAGAGAAAAGCGGAAAAGGCTCAGAACAAGAAATAAATATATCCCCCGGAATTCAAATCATGAAAAGTTCCGGGGGATTTCTGTATAATAAGGTGTAGTCATTTATGCGTATTTCATGACAGGCAGTCATATTTTCTGTTCTTACTTTTGATGTTTTCCTTCTTTTCCATACAAAACAAATGATGGAAGGTAGAGTTGAGAGGAGATACTAATTAAAAGAACAGTGTGATGAAAATGAAAACATTAAAGGAGGGTATTATAACTCATGCGGATAGTTTGGGCGAGTTGTTTAAGTTTTCGGCGGAACATACTTGCAGGAGTATGCTGCATAGTTTGGAAGGGTTTGCTAACATGGAGTTTGTTACTTTTAAAGAATTGACGGCAGGATTCTTCTTGGGTTTTGAACACTATTTATGGGCTTCGGGCTGTTCACGTAATACTTCAGCGTGCTATTTCCGGGCATTGCGGGCTATTTGTCGAGAAGCAGAAAAGGAGAAAGAGCTGAAAGACGCTAAGCAACTCTTTAGTGAGGTGTTTATGGGATACGAGGAGACGAGGAAAAGGGCGCTGAGTATTGAACAGCTTCGTATGGTGGCGGATGCTGATTTGGAGGATACACCAAGTTTGGGGGTGGCACGGGATCTGTTTATTCTTTCTTATTATCTACGAGGGATTCCTTTTATAGATTTGACTTATTTACGGAAGACGGATATTCAGGATAATGTGCTTTGCTATCGTCGTAGCAAGACGGGGAGAATGTTGACGATTACTCTTGAACCGTGGATGTGGGAGATTATTAAGAGGTATAAGTGCGAGAATACGGATTCGCCTTATCTTCTAAAAATTATTCGGAGACCTGGAAGTATACCAGAGGAGAGGAAACAATATGAGAGTGCCTTGCGACTTTACAACAAACATTTGTATCGGTTATCTGAACGATTGGGATTGAGGGTTAGACTGACTTCATACGTAGCACGCCATACGTGGGCGACATTGGCATATAATGAGGATATACCGGTAGCCAAAATTAGCGCAGGATTGAGCCATGCTTCGGAAGAGATAACACATACTTATTTGAGGTCGTTCTCTGATGAACAACTGGCGGTGGTGAATTTGCAAATGGCAGCGTTGGTTAATCCGATGGCAGAAAAGGAATGGAAGAGGAAAGAAAAAGGAAATTATAAAGTGAGGAAAAACTCTCAAAATGAGCTTCATATTTCTGTTCCGATTCCCGGTAGGAAACGGAACGATTCCGGCGGTAAAGGAACAATTTCCAATTGAAATAAACAAGGAAAGCAGGAAATACTTATCGAAGTTTCCCAGTTTTCTGTAAAAAATCAGTTAAATTACAACACCAGACACGACAAAAACATCTCTCTTATCCTGAAAGTTAGATTTTGTCTCAAAAAGTCATGTCAATAAATATTATATTCCTGTAATAATATAGTATATCAGTGGAAAAGCTCTTTGTATTGATTAAAAAGCTTTCACTTTTTTTGTTTGAATACATAATTCCCCTACCCATATCTCAATATAGGGGAATCTCATTACTAAATCTAAGAATAGAGGGAAGGAAGAGCTAAGAATTGTCTGCCTTTTTAAAATGGAAGATGATTTTTATCTGTCCAATCTATGGTTATGATAGCGCCCGTTCCGTTTCCTACCGGGAATCGGAACATTCCAAACAAAACAGACAATAATCTACATAAAAAGCAAGCGCTATGTTAACACTCAGAACAAAACTCGCCCTGGCAGTACTGCACGACATACAGTATAAGGATTACCAGTTGAGTACTTCCCTTAATCCTTCACCTTCCGAAGTTACGTACCTGCTGCAAAAGCTATCAAAAGGACGCCTGATAGCACTGATAGAAAATCGACCGGATAATCAGTCTGATAACCGCCCGGAATCCTACCGCCTTGCCTGTGCATATCATCAAATCAACCTCCTTTCCATTCTTGAAGCATTGGGAGAAGGCGTTTACTTCAACCGCCCCAGTGACGAAAAATTCTATTCCTGTTATGGGACGACAGCCCGCAAACTGGGCATTGTCAATCAGATGACACGCCTTTATCTGATGGAAATTTCCATAGCGGAACTTCCCGTGAGCGAATGCCTTATCGAGAACTCCATCCCCCATATCTAAACTGTGCAATAAATCCGAATTGCCATGAAACGACTTTATTTGCTGTTCCTGCTGCTCAGTCTGATGAGTACCGCTGCCTTTGCCCAACGCGTGGCATTGCGCACCGACCTGCTATTGTGGGGAACTACCACACCTAATGCAGGAGTGGAAACCAGCATCAGCCGTCATTTCACAATGGCACTGAACGGGGCTTACAATGCCTGGAAGTTCGGCAATGATATGAAGCTGAATCTCTGCCTGATACAACCGGAATTACGCTACTGGCCTTGCCGTAAGTTCGAAGGACACTTCCTGGGAGTGCACGGACATTACGCTTACTACAACGTAGGCCAGGTCCCTTTCTTTTCGGGTATGGAAGACATTATTTACCGGGGCGACCTGTATGGCGGAGGTTTCACTTACGGTTACCACTGGGTGCTGGGCGACCGCTTCTCGATAGAAGCCGTAATTGGTGGCGGATATGCCCGCATGGAATATGATAAATACCGGTGCGCGGGCTGCGGCGAGCGCATGGGACATTATAAAAGGAATTATTTCGGGCCTACACGGGCCGGTGTGTCACTCATTTATTTCATCCGATGAAAGTTATGGTAATCCTCTGTTGCATACTATGGTTTTGCACCTCCTGCACGTTCGATTTTGACGAACCGGGAGTGTGCCCCTACAATGCACGGCTGAATTACCGCTATGCCGGCAGGCCCGACGCCGGACAACTCTCCATGTATGTGGACAACATCCACCAGTTCCTTTTCGATGCGGACGGAGTGTTGAAGGACATCCGGTTACTGAAAGGTGACAGTCTGGAGTATTGGCAGGGAGAGTTAGCTCCCGGACGATATACCCTCGTGGCATGGGGAAACTGGGGATATGAAAGCGATGTAGTACCCGCACCCCAACCCGGCGTGACGCAAATCCGTGAACTGGCAATGACTTCGGCTACGGGAACACCCACAGGGACATCCACAAGCGAATATCGTTCAAACACCGAAAGACTATACTATGGATATAGCACGTTTGAAATTCCCGCTACGGGAAATTCAGTAAACCGGACCATTTACCTGACCCACTGCCACGCCGTCCTCCGGATTACCGTACATTGGGAAGACGGATACTATCCGGCGGAAGGAACGGGAGGATATACATTCCGCCTGCGGGGCGTGCCTTGCGAATACGGCTTTCCGGCAGGTTACGACATACCGCTGGCCAGTGGTGACGGAGCTTTCACATTTCCCTCCATAGGCAGCCCGGTAATATGGCATCAGGCCAAGGCGGCGATGAACTATAACGATGAACTGACGGGAGAATTGGTAACGTATCGCCTGACATCAGGATCACATCCGTTGCTGAGTATCTACCGGGGTAATGAACGGATTATGAAGGAGATTGACTTGCAACTGTTCTTTCGTAAACTGCCTGTCAGTCTGGATGAAAACACGGAACAGGAGTTTGATCTGCTGGTAACCATCGGGCAGAAGATTGTAGTGACACAGCTCAGTTCGTCGGACTGGGCGGAAGGCGGAGGACTGGGATAAGAAGGCAATTAAAAATTAATAATTAAAAATTAAAGAGGCTGGATGAAAAGGATGAAGAAAATAATAGGATGTCTGGTTGGGGTACTGCTGACTGTGGAAGCATGGGCGGGCGGAACTTTAACACTCGGTTCGCATGTCTTTACGCAGGGAGACAGTCTTCACATAGAACTGCTGCTCAATCTGAGTGATGCAAAAGCGGGGAATGCGGAGGCTTATCTGTTCACTCCCGTGCTTCGTGGCGCAGGGCGTCTGCAAGAGCTGCCCGCTGTGGTAGTGAGCGGACGTCGCCGTGCCCGTGCCGACCACAGGCGGCAGGCGCTTCAACCGTCTCCCGGCTATTTGCCTCCTTACCGTACGCTTTATAACAGAAACCGGAAAGACAGCATTATTTATAAGGTGTCCGTTGCCTATAGCCCATGGATGGAACACGCCTCATTGGTGTTGATGCGCGAACGGCGGGATTGCTGCCGGATGAAGATGCTCGGAGTAGAGCCGGTGATAACCGATCTTGCCCTGACAAGCCCTTTCCATGTTCCGCAGGGACAGACGGTGATTCCGCAGGCGATTATCGAAAGAAGTGAAAATGCCACTAATCGACAGGAAACTCCAAGCAGACCGGACTGTATGCTCTGTGCCGAGTGTACAGCCATGGTGACTTACCTCATCCCCGATATGGAAACTCAGAAACACCGTTCGGAAAGTGCCACCTTATATATAGACTACCCTACCGGAGTTTATGACGTCCGCCGCGAATTCCACAACAACCGACCCGAATTGGAGAAACTGGACAGCCTGATGCGCCCGCTCACCGAAGGGAATCTGGCAAATATTTCGAGTATCTCCATCTGCGGTTACGCTTCGCCCGACGGGATATATAAGGATAATGAAATACTGGCTTCCAACCGCGCACGCTGTTTCAAGGAGTATATGCGTGCCACGTATGCACCGGGGTACGATCTTTATAAAGTTTCTTCCGTACCCGAAGACTGGGACGGATTGGTGGAGCTTCTGCAACGTCACCCCATGAATCACGGTGACGAAGTATTGTCTCTCATTGCCCGAACCGGCATTTTTGAAGGACGCGAAAAACAATTGATGGATATGCACGGAGGAGCCGTATATCGGGAACTTCTGAAAAGCTATTTTCCGCAGTTGAGACGTATCCGTATCACAGTAGGTTATGAGGCCCGCGCTTTCAATATCGAAGAGGCGGCAAGTCTGATATATACCCATCCCCGCCTACTATCATTGCAGGAGATGTACCGGGTAGCCGCATTCTATCGCCCCGGCACGGAGCAATACCGTGAAATTTATGAGATAGCCGCCTACCACTTTCCGGACGACGTGCTGGCCAATATTAATGCGGCTTCGGCGGTAATCATGGCAGGTGATCCGGTTAGCGCACGGCAATATCTGAGCAAGGTGGCTGATGACCCGCGTGCATGGAATGATTTCGGTGTGCTGGCCTATCTGGAAGGTGACCGGAAGAAAGCGGAAAAATGGTTTCGCAAGGCACTGGGCATAGAGCCGGAAAAGGCGAGGAAGAACCTGAAGAAGATGAAATACGAGGAATGAAGAAATGAAAATAAGTAATAACCGCATAAAAGTAACAAGCATGAAAACATTCGCTAAATTCTTTCTGCACTTTTCATTGGTGATACTGTCCTGCCTGATGGCTGGTTGCACCTCCGAAGTGGAAACAATAGGCGGCACTCCCGAAACACCGGAGAACCCGCAGGCCAATGACCCCAACCGCCGTTCGGTGGTAATCTCTTTGCAAAACAAGCTGATCCTTGTAAACGGTACACCTGAAAGCCGGACTATCACCCGCGACGGTATAGCTGAGGAGGACGAAAACCGCATTGAAAGTTTCGATATTTATGCTTTCGGCAGTGACAAGGAGGAAGGGCCTTATACCTTTCAGGAGCATTTCGCCTACCGCTCGGATGCCGGAACCCTGCCCACAGGAGCTTCCCCTATCGATTTGAAAGCGGACGAGGCCGCCGGGAAAATAAATGTGGTATTCTACCCCCGCAAGGGTTTATTCACCAAGTTTTATTGCGTAGCCAATCAAACCGAAATGGATGATGCCGCAGGAAATACATACACGAATTATACCCCGTTACAGCAAAGTTCTCAGACACAATCCGGTGTACCGGGAGATATAGTAACAAGCCCCGGAACGCCTACCGAAAGCGATTTCATTAAATTGAATACCCCGCTCTTAAATCCCACCGGTTTTAATGCCAATATCCTGCTTGCTCCGCTGCCTATGTCCGGTGCCAACAGTCAGCCTACCGACTTGCGCGAATACAGTATGGGAACTTATGTGCGACTGAATGTTTCACTTACTCGCGCTGTGGCACGCTTCGATATAGTAAACGATGCTACGAAGTCTCATTTTACTATCACAGATATCAGCATGGGAAACGGAAGACAAGGTGTAACACTGTTCCCCATTCGTCCGACAGGAAATGTTCCCGCCACAAACGGTCAACTGATTACATACCCTTACCGCCTTTTCGACGGACTGAACGCCAATGCAGGAACTACCACCAAGGCTTTCTATTGCTACCCATGTAAAGCCATAGATGCAGGATTTTTGATTTTGAAAGGACTGTATACCATGAACCTGACGGATGAAAAGAAAGAGGTATCTTATCGTATCCCTTTCGAACGTGTAACCGACGGTAACGGTACGCGCATCGAGATAAACCACAACCACCGCTATACGGTGCAGATCACAGAAGCTGACCCTTTTGAACTGACAGCCAATATCCGTCTGGTGGATTGGGAAACAGGAGACTATATAGATGATTACGAGCCCGACAACGGATTGGAGACAATCGCGGTAGCTGATTTGTTGCCTGTGGGTGAAACCACTTATAACATCAGCACCAATATTGTGACACTGGCGCTCAAAGTTGGGAGTAGCTTTACTGTTTCCACTGGATCCAATGCCGGGGTAGCAACAAAACTGACTTATAACGGCAACAGCCCTGCTGACGGCTGGTTGAAACTGGAAGAAATCCCCGTCACTACAACACGAACAGGAGCCACGCAACAAGTAAAGTACAAAATTTCTTTCAATGAAAGTTACACAGGCAATAGTTATCCTCGCGGTATCCTGCGTCTGACGGATAATGCAGGAGGCGGTGAAGAAGTGATATTAATAGATACAACCTTTGGAATTCCTATTGTGGAATCCACAGGTGGAACAATGAATCCCGACGGAGTAAATAACTGGGATGCGGCGGATAATACACTCTATCTGGTACAGGTGGCCGGCGCTAATGTATCCACAGGTGCAATAACAATCACTTCCATAGGTGGTAGCAAAGTGGAATTTCCAGCCCATTCGGGCATTACCGTTAGTCCTACTTCAAGTGTAAATACTACGCAGGAATATACTTTCCAATGGGCAGGTACAGATGCTACCGACTTGACTGAAAAAGAAATCACCGTAGCCTTGAAAAATGGTTCGGACGAGACAAAAGTCGAGAACATCAAAGTGAAATTACTGCCTAATCGACTCGATAACTTACAAATAACAAATCAAAGTACAGGAATCAGCCTTTCATCTGTAACAGCCACCACCGCCACGCTTACTATGCCTGTCATCAAGGACAAGCAATTCACCCTAACAATGGATAATTATAGTAAACCTACCATAAGCAAGTGCCCGTCATGGCTGGAGAACATTACACCGGTGTCTACGCGCAGCATACCGGAAAGTAAAACAGTAAGTTTCACTTTCAAACTGATAGAGGATGCGGCGAATTTCGATGATACCCAAATCGTATTCATGAACGTTGCCGGAGGAACAGGAATGACAGTAAATATCACGAGGGAATTTCAAGCGCCTGTGATAACAGCTACCGGTACGATGGCCCCCAGCGTGAATTCCCTAAGCGGTAATTCTCTACACATGTATCGCGTTGCGAGCGGACAGCAGTCTAAAGCCCAAATAAAGGTTTATTCGCTGGGAGGAAGCACATTGATTACGCCCGGAAATTGGTGTTATCAACGGATAGTAAGTACTCCCAATAATTATGAGAAAGTATACGAAATTTATTGGGATGGAAATACCAACGACCTTAATACCGCCTATAATGGTTCTTTCTACCTAAAGAATGTCAGCGACAATAACAAACAACTTACAGGTACCTTGTATCAAGATGCGGCACGCCCCACTTTCTCAAGTGATTATAGTTGTGTACGTTTCAATCAACCGACAAATACCTGGTGCTACTTTGATGTATTAGATAACACCAATTTATATGGAAAATATAATTTTACGTTCAATATATATTCTCCGGCAGGAGTCAATATTACCGGATCAGCTTCTTTTGGAAGCATTAGCTTTTCCAAAACAAAGAGCTGGAGTTCCAATTCCCCTTATGATACTTTCAAGTTCAATATCGGTGGTACTTCCTATTGCCTCGGAGGAAATGCGACTTCGATAGGAAGCATAGTATTTAGAAGTAATAGTTCGACCTATTTCCCGGATTATGAATTCAAGATGTATAATTACATGCCCATTTACAAAGGTTACTTCGCCTCATCCAAGGATAACAAGACGAACAGGTTCTGGGTATTTCTGGAGACGACCGGCAAAACATTCGACCAAATTAAAGACAGCGATATGCAGTCTGCCTATAGCGGTTGGCGTCTGCCTTCAAAAGAAGAGTGGATGTCATTTATAGGGAAGACTATTCCCGCTGATGATAGTTGGAACGCTTTCCCCTCAAATCCAAGCAATCTTTTCACCACCCTCATACCGAGTGACCACTGGGTAAAGTGTGCTACGAATAACCCGAATTACAGATTGGATTTTGATAGGCCTAATAATAGATGGGGTATAGATATAAATGATTATGACTCTGCTCGAGAGCGCCGTATATATCTCATATCAAAATAACCTGTGTTAATGGATCTGCGATTTTCCGTTCAAGCGAATTTGTGATCCGTTGATATCAGTTATAAGGATTTAGAATCCTTCGTTCTTTGACATGTTGGAATGATTTTTAATTCAAGCTTCGCAAGTAGCCTAAAAGCCTTTCGGATTACTTGCGAAGCCTGAATTTTAGTAAGTACAAATTATATAGATTGGTCTATCTTCATAGTATCAACTAATAATGAAGTGGTACTTATATGCTGTACCATCTTTTTTCCCCTTTTCTTTGTTACTTCTTCAATAATCAGTTACTTTTGTTCTATTCTTTTCAGAATGACTCATAAAATACATATCCTCATGGAAGAAAATATAAAAAGAATCCCTTATGGTGTCTCCAACTTTGTCTCAGTAGTGGAGCAAAACCAGTATTACGTAGACAAGACCATGTACCTGCCCCTGCTCGAAGAACAACCGGTGAGTTTGTTCTTTATCCGTCCCCGGCGCTTCGGCAAAAGTATCTTCCTGAGCATGCTGCGGGCCTACTACGATATCGCTCAGAAGCCTAAGTTCGAGGCACGGTTCGGTAATCTGTGGATAGGCAGCCATCCCACGCCCCTGCAAGGCGTTTACCAAGTGTTGCATCTCGACTTTTCCCTCGCCACCGATGGCATCAGTCCGCTTGCCGAAAGTTTTGACGAATATTGCGGCATGGAGATGGATGTGTTCGCCCGGAAATACGAATCCTATTACTATCCCGGCTTCGTGCAGGATATCAAAGAGAAGGGCAGCTTTGTCGCTAAGCTCAATTTCTTGAGAACTCTGGCCCAAGAGTACGGTGCCCGTCTGTATCTCATTATTGACGAGTACGACAACTTCACTAACGTGGTGCTCAACGAACTTGGCGATGAGGTCTACCACTCCCTCACTCATGCCAGCGGCTTCTACCGCGAGGTGTTCAAGAAGTTTAAAGGTATGTTTGAGCGCATCTTCATGACCGGCGTCAGCCCCGTCACACTCGATGACCTCACCAGCGGATTCAACATCGGCTGGAACCTCAGCGTCAAACCGGAGTTCAATCAAATGTTGGGATTCAGCGAAGAAGACGTGCGCCAAATGTTGCAGTACTATAAGGATGCCGGACGGCACAATGGCGACGTCGAAGCGATGATTGCCGACATGAAGCCTTGGTACGACAACTATTGCTTTGCCAAAGACAGTTTGGACAGCGACCCCAAGATGTTCAACTGCGACATGGTGCTCTACTACCTGCGCAACTACATTGATGGGGGCAAAGCGCCCGAACAGATGATTGATCCCAACACCCGCACGGATTACAACAAGATGAAGAAGCTCATCCAACTGGACCGTCTGGACGGCGACCGTAAGGGCGTGCTGCGTCGCATCACCGAGGAGGGACGGATCGTAGCGGATTTGGTGACCACCTTTCCCGCCCGTGATATCATCAAGCCGGAGATATTTCCCAGCCTGCTCTTTTACTACGGTATGCTTACCATCGTGGGTACGGACGGGCAACGTCCGGTGCTGGGCATCCCCAACAACAACGTGCGCAAGCAGTACTATGACTTTATGCTTGAAGAGTATCAGGAGAAGCACAGCATCAACCTCGAACGTCTTATGGACCAGTTTGATGCCATGGCCTACAAAGGCGAGTGGCGTTCAGGTCTTGAATTCATCGCCCGGGCTTATAAGGAAAATTCCGCCGTGCGCAGCGCCATCGAGGGTGAACGCAACCTGCAAGGGTTCTTCACCGCCTACCTCAGCATCTGCAACTACTATCTGGTTGCCCCTGAAATGGAACTTAACCACGGTTTCTGCGACCTCTTCCTGATGGCGGACCTTACCCATTACGCCGTTGCCCACAGCTACATCATCGAATTGAAGTACCTGGCTGTGAAGGACTCTGATTCCAAGGCCGAAGCCCAATGGCAAGATGCCGTAAACCAGATACGCCTCTACGCTGCCGCCCCACGTGTGGAGCAACTGCGACAGGGCACACAGCTCCATTGCATCATCATGCAGTTCCGAGGGTGCGAACTGGAGAGAGCGGAGGAAGTACAGGTGTAAAACAAGGAATTAACCTAAGTATAATCAGGTAAAATGAGAGATGTATAACATCACATATTAACGCCTGACTTTTAAGCGTTACCCTATATTTATAAAATCATTCCAACATGTCAAACGAGCTTTCGTTCTTTGACATGTTGGAATGATTTTTTTGTGAAACTCCCTCCCGGCTTTTCTCCAAGAGACTCATTCCTCATGCCATAATTATTCGAATTATTAACAACGGCAAGACTCCGGTTTTACCGATAGTATTCATTATAAATATTTATAAATTATGGCAAACGAAATCAAGTATCAAATCAACGGCCAACTGGCGGACAATACCGTAACCGTGGACAACAAAGAGGACATGATCCTCGTCCCCGTATCCATCGGCAGTGCGGACGAAAACCGCATCATTGCCGAACTGAAAGCGGAGGACTCCGGTCTGCGTGAAGAAACCATCCGCCACGTCTTCGACCTGCAAAAACGGGTCATCAAACGCATGCTGATGACCGGCATGAGTGTGAACACGGGATTGTATTACGCCTCAGTCGCTTTCCGCGGCGTCATAGAAAACTCCACCTGGAATCCGGCAAAGAACTCCATCGTGGTGAACTTCAACGTAGGCGCCGACCTGCGGGAAGCCATCAAGGCAACCACAGTGGGCATCATCGGCGAGAAAGGCAGCGCCATGTACATCGGCGGCGTACAGGATGCCTCCACCCGTGCACAGGATGCTTCAGCCACGGCAGGACGCGCCTTCACCCTCACAGGCAGCAAGCTGAAAGTGGTGGGAACCGACCCGTCAGTGGGTATCACCCTGAAAAGCAGTTCAGGAAAGGAAACCAAAGTAGCCGAAGACCTTTGGGTGACAAACGATCCCTCGAAACTGACGTTCATCATCCCTACCGATCTGGCGGACGGGACGTATGAACTCAAAGTAACCACACAATTCGGCAGCAACAGCAAGACCATGCTGAAAGTGCCGCGCAGCGTGATGAAAACCATCTATATAGGCAAAGCACCCGATGGAGGCGGTCTCGGGCCTGATGGAGGTCTGGAAGAGGACCCGTTAGGATAGTCCGGCGGCAACCGTACTGCTACGTGTGGCGTAGGTGACCACCTACGGATGGCATAGACGGCCGTCTACTACCGGCGTAGCTGACCGTCTACGCCACCCGTAGCAGTACGGCCCCGGAAATACCTCACAATAAGATTATTAACTTTCTAAAAAAAGTATAGACAAATGATGAAAACGAAAAACATGCTTTGGATGTCGGCTCTGCTGGCCCTGCTTGCAGGATGCAGCCAGGGGGAGCTTGGCACCGACGACGCTCCGGGAAAAGGAGTAGGCAAAGAGATCCGTCTCGTATTTAGTGGCGGAGGAGAGTCGCAGGAATACACCCGCGCCATCGCTTCCGAAAGTGAGAACCAGATTGACAACCTGGACATCTATGTATTTGCAGCCACCGCCGACGGCGGAGACTACCAGTATCTGGAAACGTGGAAAGCCGCCGCACAGGACGACACCGCAGCGAAAACCTTCAAACTGAGCGGTGCCGGAACCGCCCGCAAGGCCTCCATCTTCCCGACGGAACTGAAGGGCATCCCCAACCTGAAACTGTATTGCGTGGCCAACAGCACCACACTCTACAAAGCCGACGGAGACCCGATAGACCCTCTGGTAGCAGTGAAAACCAACGCCGCCACCGGAGCCATAGAAACCGCCGGCACGAAAGCCACGGACTTTGAGAAGTACTGTACCGCCAAACTGGAGCCGGCAGGCACCGCCCTGGGCACTCCATTAGTAATGACCGGAAGCGGCACAACGAAGATACTGGGCAATATCGCCACGGTGAACATCGAACTGAAACGCCGCGTGAGCCGCTTCGACATCGACAATGAATCCGCCAAGACGGGACTGATCATTGAAAGCGTCGCGCTGGGAAACGGACGCAACCAGGCTACAGTGATGCCGGGAACGCTGGCAGAACTCAGTGGCCCCGACCTCGCCAACCTCATTGAGTACCCCGTAGCCGAAGGCAGCTATCTGATGCTGCCCAAAGCCAATCAGGGAGTGACGGAGAGCGCCCTCTATACCTATCCTTTGAAAGACACGGACGAGGCGTTCCTCATCATCAAAGGCAAATACCAGAACCCGATGCAGAAAGACCCTGTGCTCGTGGAATACCATCTCGACATACAGCGTGCTCCCGATACCGGCGGAGCGACTGCATTCATAGACGTAGTGGCCAACACCCGTTACACCCTGCACATCAAGGAAGTGATGGAAGCCACCATCACCGCCTTCTTTGAAATTGTGGACTGGACCAGTGGCGGCGGAGTCATCGTCAAGCCCGACAATGCCGCGCCCGTAGTGACCGCCCTAAATGTGGAAGGAACTGATACAGACGTTGCCACCAAAGAAATCAGCGTGACGGCCGACGGTACGGAGAAAATCATCACGCTGACCGCTACGGCCAGCGGCAAGGTACAGCCGAAGTTCAGCACCACAACGGGATGGGACATTGACTGGCTGGAGCATGACGTTACTGCCTACAAGTCGGAAGTCGTGGACGGAGTAACCACCACTACCATGACCTTCAAATATACGCTGACTGCCGCTACTCCTTATGTTCCCGTTACACTGACCCTGGCCAATGAATCGGCTTCACAGGATGAATCGGTTTATACTACGCTGGCCATTGTGCCGCCCGCCACGACACCGGTACTGGATTTTGCCACACCGGATGCGGCTACGGGGAACTTCAACTTATACGATCAGGCGAATGGTAAGCTCACGATGTATAAAACGAGCAAGAGCAGCATCACACTCGGGGCAAGCTGTCCGTTCGGAACGAAATTAGTATTGAATAATCAGCTTCCCTGGCTGGAAGTTTCGAAGAGCAAATCAGGCCCTGCGCCAAGCACGACGGGTACTCCCGCCACGGATGTTTCTGTTTCTACTCCGGTGGAAGAGTACTATACGCTTATGCTGAAAGACGTGACGGCAACCAGCGATGTAAACAGCAAGTTCGAGATTATCAATCTGGGAGACGCAACCCAGAAACTGGAATTGACAGTGGAATTGCTCGATCCTGCCATTACAACGATTGAACTGACGGGGACAACGGGCGGAGCCGCTTACAATAACTATAAGATTACTGATGTGCCCCGCACTGACGGAAGCACCGTTGAGGTGAAAATTACTTCTCCGCAAGGCGTGACGGCAAGTACGTTGTCGTCCTGGTTCACCATTGCCGAGACCACTGCCTTTGCAAGAACCACTCCGACGGATGCTACCGGCAGCCAGACATTCACCCTGACCGTGAAGGATGCCGTTACCGACTTCACAGCCGCGCCGATTGTGCTGAAAAACAATATCTCGGGCATGGAAGACGTGACAGTGCTGGTGAGTGCGGCGGCCGTGGCTCCTTAATTCAGTAACCCATTAATAACAATAAGATTATGATTAAAAATAGAAAACAGTTTTCCGCATGGGTGATAGGCCTGCTTGCCCTGTCCCTTGCGGGTTGCAGCGAAGCGGAAGTGCCGTCGGCCACTACTCCCGGTGATGACCCGCTGGTCAATGACCCGACGCGCCGCGAAATCATCCTCGGTTTTCAGAACAAGCTGAACATAAAGACGGCAGGCACCACCCGAGCCGATGCCCCCATCGCCACGACCGAGGAGAATGAAATCACTTCACTGGATATTTACGTGTTCTCTTCGGACAAGGAAGAAGGGCCATATACTTATCAGGAACGGTTCTGTTATCGTTCGGACGGTTCTACGATACCTAACGCTACGAAAATTATATTGACCGTGGAGGGTGACAACGTAGCACTCGCCACCCTGCGCCCCAAGAAAGGCCTGTTCACCAAATTCTACTGCATTGCCAATCAGTCGAAATTGCTGAAAGCCGGAGCAGAATACACCAATTTTGTAGCACTGGAACAGAGTTCACCGGGTGCGGACTATAACATTGTGACCAAAGCGGGGATTCCCACCGAAACGGATTTCCTCACCTTTACCACTCCGTTGCTGGACCCCACCGAGGACACGGACATTTTGCTGACACCCCTGCCAATGGTAGGTTCCTACAGTCCCGCACTCGACCTGCGGGATATCAGTATGGGCTCCCGTACCCGCATCAATATGACACTTTCGCGTATCGTCTCCCGTTTCGATATCATCAATGACGAGAAATTGTCACATCTCACCATCACCGGTGTATCGATGGGACACGGTCGCAAAGGCGTTACCTTCTTCCCGGTGGTTCCCGTGGAAGATGCCGATCCGGACAAGACGCTTATCACCTACCCCGACCGTGACTTTGACGGCGCCAATGCCAATAAGGGAACACAGACAGGGGCTTTCTACAGTTATCCCAGTCCGATTGCCGACAAGGGGTATCTGATTATCAAGGGAAAGTATGCGCTGAACCAGACGGATATACCGCAGGAGGTGAGTTACATGGTAGAGTTTGAGCAGTCGGTAGCGGGCACGGGCGGTTACATCGAGGTAAAGCCCAACCACCGCTACACGGTGCGCATCACCGACGCCGACCCGTTCAAGCTGGATGTGAACATCACCGTTTCGGACTGGACGGATGGCGGGGACTTTGAGTATCAGCCGGAAAATGAGCTGGCTATCGGGACACTGACAGGAGTGGGAGCAACCACTATTGCGGGTAACAATACAGCCACCGTCTCCCCGGATGAGACTGAGTATTTCAGTATTCCTTTCACCAGCAATTCGGAAGCGGAATGCAGCATTGTCTATACAAGTTCCGCGGGTGGCAGTGCCGAGTGGTTGAAGACGGAAATCACGCCGGTAACCCGTGCCGGATCGGCATCTTATACTTGTAAAGTGTCAAAAGCCGATAGCTATTCAGGGAACCTTTTCCCGAAAGCCATCATCTTATTGCGCAGCAAGGCGGGACGCGAAGAAAGCCAGATTGCAGTGAAAGCGGCCGTAGGAGTGCCGACAGTTGCTGCGGCAGCAGTTACACCGTCCGAACCGGATGCGGCAAATACCTACACTGCCGGAAGCGAATCACCGGATGTGATCACAGGGACACTCAACATGCAGAAACAGGCGAATGCCGGAACCACCTCGTCCATGAAACTTACTGTGACTGCCAAAGGCGGTAGCCGGATTGTTGGTTTGCCTGCCTGGCTGAAAGCGGATAAGACGGAAGGACATAGCACCGAGGCTATAGACTATACCTTGACGCTGGACCAAAATGCAAAGGATTTCCCCACAGGACCATTCCCGGCAAATGCGGCGGCAACCTTTGAGATACAGAATCTGTCGGATGCGGCAAAGAAGGTGACGGTAACAGTTAATGTGACAGAAGCACCGTAAATAGGAAATGAAGAAGAAATGATAAAAAAGGTCTTTGTGACATAATAAAAAAACTTCTGAAAATAAAGAATCGGGTAGGAAGGAAACGATGGGGTTTTCTTCCTACTTTGGTTTGAAGAGATTTCGTTTGGAAATATCAGAGGCTGTAAATTAGTAAAGCCCGAAACATAGAAAAAGCGTAATTCACAGTATAGTATACTCCCACTCCAATCCTCCGGCATGCTTATGCTTAGAGCTATCATTACAACACAGACAGATTGTTGAGCAGCTTATATTGTATTTTTCGGCAGCTTCTTTAAATGTATTGAATATTTCTCCGGTGGTGATACACCTTATCTTCTTACTTCTTTGTTGCACTGTATTCTTGAATTTACAGCTTTTACAGCTGCTTCCCCGCAATAAATTTCCCGGATATGCCTGCCAGGTCTTGCCACATTCACTACATTGTACAAATATGGGTTTATTCCTGCTTACATGGGTTCCTATAACTTTAATTGTAGGCAACAGCTTTGCGATTTCCTCAACAAAATCATAATGGGTTCTCCGTGCTTTATTGGCACATTTCGGACAGCCGGTCCTATTATATTTCGCTACAAGATGATAGGGTTGGGTAGACCATATATAGCCACATATTTTACATTTTATTCTTATAGAAGTATCAATATTGATATATTCTGCCAGAGGGATAATATTGGGCTGTAATGAATTTAATCTTTCAACAAAGTCATTATGTGTCATTTTTAAAGTACCGGCACATTTAGGACATCCCGAACCTAAACGTAAAGAAGACGGTCTCACATGCCATTCATGATTACAGACTTTACATTGTGCTTTAATTCTATTATTAGCTCCTGCAAAATCACCAATAATTTCAATCTTATCATTTATTTTAGACAGTTCTTCTCTAAATTCCTCAGTGCTCATTCGTCTTGAATCAATTTGAGCATTCTTCTTAATTTTTTCCCACTCACTTGTACCAAGGTTCGAATTTAATCCAAATTCAGAGAGGACCTTTTTTGTTATTTCAATCAGTTTATCTGTATTCCGGCGAGAAACAAGATCGCAATGTGTCACCAGGCAATTATCGAAAGGAACTGTTGCATCATCATAGTGGTCGTATATAGTTATGAGTTTGATGCCTTTATCTTTGCACAATAGATGCTTTTCCCAGTCTTTCGCTACCATATTTTTATGCCAGTGCCACGAACCGGGCTCTACGGCTACTTTTAAATCAGGCACATATATGTCTAATTCAACTCCTATCACCGTTTTTTCTCTTGACATGACTTTAGATTCGCCCAGAATATGAGCAAATGAGTGATATATAAACTGTTCTAAAAAGGAGGTGCAGGACCTGTGACAGTTAGGACAGCCACGTTGGTTCAGAACATCATGAGGTCTTATTTGATACTCATATCCGCAGGCATTACAATGAAGCGGCATAAGTGTATGATTGTTTATATACATTGCACCTTCGCTGACAACAAGATTCGGGTCGATTTTATGGAGACGCTCCAAAAATATCTCCATCGTCAAGCGCTGAGACGCTCCTTTCTGGGATCGTCCACATTCCGGACATCCCCTGCCACTAAGAACATGTGCAGGAGTGATATCACACTCATGTCCACATTTCAAGAATCTGAATTTAGTTTTTTCGAGTGCCTTCACATACCGGCCAGTTATGATAACGTCATCTCTCAGAGATTTTAAGTCTTTCACAAACTCCGCATGAGATTTCAATTTGACTCCGGCACACCTGGGACAGCCATGTCCGTGCAACAGACTTCCTGCACGCGGCGACCATTCACAACCACATTTATCGCATTTTACAGCAATTTTAGAGTTGTAATCCTTGTATGTTCCCAAGACAGTAACTTTTAAATTCTGTGCTTTCAATTCATGACAGAAGTCTATATGAGTTTTTTTCTTTACCATACGACTAAAACCTTTTGTTTTGACATATAAATATCTCGCATAAAGATAGTCATTTCGATAAAAAAAGAATAAAGATTCTTCCAACTTTTGTTTATACACAAAATTAAAAGAAAATATAAAATACTTGTTGAAAAAGTTTATCTAGCTCTATAAGATAATGAACTATAGCATTAAAATATAAAGACTATTTTATTTTTCGCACAGATATACTTATCTCGTCTTCATTTTCCCAAAAATCTTAGGAAACTGCCAAAAGAACAACAGCGTACAGCAAATTGCAGCCGTAGCATCGGATATAGCCTCAGCCGCATATACTCCGGTCACTCCCATATAATGCGGCAGTATCAGTGCTAACGGAATCAACAGAATAGCCTTGCGGAGCAAAGCGATAAAAATGGATATCTTAGCCTGCCCCAGTGCAACAAACATATTCTGACAGGCACGTTGCAAGCCGAAAATGGTCATACCACCCAGAAAGACAGGCATGGTCCAACGAACCGTTTCTATCAACTTTTCATCACTTGTAAAAGCTGATGCAACCGTTGACGGGAACAGGATCATAAGCAGCATCAGAATCAGATTAAAAGAGAACATGGTGATCAGTGCAATACGGAAACAATCCTTCACACGCTGCTTGTCACCATGGCCATAATTGTAACTTACAATCGGAATAAAGCCTTGCGCAAACCCCGTCAGCGGCACACTGGCAAATTGCATCGAAGTCTGTAATATCGTCAACGCACTAACGTAAATATCTCCAAAATCTTTCAAGCTACTATTCAGCACAAAGCCCACCAAACTCTCTGTACTGGCCATAATGAACGGAGATACTCCCAATCCCAACATCGCAACAACAATTCCCCGATTCAACTTCATATAGCGCCTCTCCAAAGGCAGAGAAGCCTTCCGGGAAAACAGGAAAGACAGTACCCATGCGGCACTGCAAGCCTGAGAAATCACCGTAGCCAAAGCAGCACCTTTCACCCCCATATCAAACCAGAAGATAAAAATAGGATCAAGAATGATATTTAATAAAGCTCCGATTAAGACAGAGTACATGGCAATGGCAGGACGCCCCTGCGCATTGATAAAGGAATTAAGTCCGGTGGAAATCTCTACAAAAACAGTTCCCAGCAAATAAATGGAAAGGTAATCGACCGCATAGCCCAATGTATGTTCCGAAGCGCCTGTAAAGAGCAGGATAGGCTCCATGAAGGTATAGGCAATGAAGGAAGTAATTAACGTAAATAGAATCAGCAAGGTGAAACCATTCCCCAATATCTTTCCGGCGCGCTGGCGGTCACCTTGTCCGAGGGCTATGGCAGCCAACGGTGCACCACCACCGCCCACTATTGCTGAAAAAGAAGAAATCAACACCACGAGAGAAATTGTTACCCCTACGCCTGCCAATGCATCCGTCCCGATGCCCGGTATGTGTCCGATATAGATACGGTCGACAATGCTATAAAGCAAATTGACGAATTGTGCTGCTACTGCCGGAAGCGCCATCTTGAAAACCAGTGGCAACATACGCTCGGTTCCCAGACGTTCTTCATATTTATTGATCATCGTGATTTTTCTTTTCTAAAAACGAGTGCAAAGGTACAAGAATTTCCACTCGACCCCAAAGTAATAGGGGCGGCTTTTACAGGAAACGGAAATCTTATTCCCTATACGCTTTCGGTGACATTCCCGTAAGCCTTTTGAAATACTTGCCAAAGAAGGATTGGGACGGAAAATTAAGTTCGTCACCTATTTGCTGTATGGTCATATTGGTAGATCTTAACAGTGCCTTGGCTTCGAGCGCTACATATTCATCGATCCATTCTCCTGCGGTTTTTCCACTACAACTTTTAATGGTCTGGGAGAGATATTTAGGACTCAGACAAAGCCTGTCTGCATAGAATTCCACTTTTCTCTCTTGTTTATGGAAAGCCTGTACTTGTTTCAGAAAATTCCGCATCAAGACTTCACTTCTCGTTTCCTTAACACCGTCGGGCAGTTTATGAAAATAATAGCCCAATCCATAAAAGAAGGCAATGGTGAGATGGCGGATAATTTCCATACGGTTAGGATTATCCGTGACTTTAATTACATTTTGTACCATCTTACAATAAGTCAGCATGGCATCCAGTTGTTTATCTGTTAGTGATACGACCGGTTTATTACGCACCGAAAGGAAATTCGAGAACCGGTCTGGTAAGTTCAGGCCCTCATTGAACCGTTCAGACATAAGTATATAAATCCCTTCAAAATCATCAGAACAATATTCATGCTCTATTATCTGCCCCGGCAAGACGATGGATATGGCTGGCGCTTTAATCTCAAAAGGTATCATATCCACTCTCCCTTTAGACTCTCCTTTCAGGCAAATGCCACAAATAGTCATATCCATTTTGAAAGGTCCCGTATGTGGTTCTACTTTCTCATTTCTGTAAATATAGTAGTCGTCATTCAGGAAATTCACATTCTCCATCCCTTCCAACTTGGAACGCCAGTTCAGTGATATAAGATTCTTCATATATGTGTTTTTAACAACAAAATTAGGCCATAAAAACAGATAAGCCAAACTAATAAGTGTTTTCGTCCAACATTCCATCCAAAAGGCCTTTCTCCCGGCCGGAATCACCTATACTTTTGCGCCAGTTTATAAATCAACAAATGAGTAGAGAAAAAATATGAATAATTTAACAAATCTATTTAAAAACGAAATGCAAAAGAAAATATTTATTACAGTAGCGTTGTGTCTCAGCATCTGCACAGTCAAGGCACAGGAAATCCCCGATTCACTGGCTCAAGATTTCAGAAACTTTCTTGCCAAGAACTTCTCTATGTATCGTACAGTAAACCTGAACTGGGAAACCAAGTGGGCACACAATTATACATTTACACAAGATGGAAATGAACTGGAAAAAGGAAAAAGACGCGACCTGCACAAGATCAGTTTTTCTACCATGATCCCTGTACTGAAATTGAAGAAAGTATCGTTGTATGCCAATGTGCAATACAGAAGCTATCAGTTCGATGCGATTGAGAAAACCCACTCCGCTACGTCAGCTATATTTTCACAAGACGGGTATGACTACTTTGCCGGAGGACTGAATGGTACCTACTATATTAATGTATTCAACAAACCGCTGGCTCTATCCGCCTCCGTAATTGCAGACGGTTGGGACAAAGGTTTTGGCAAAGTACAAGGGTTATTGTCTGCCGTAATGATTTTCAAGCATACAAAGACTACCACTTTCACAGCCGGCATCATGGGGATGACCTTATTCAGTAGTATCCCGATTATGCCTGTCATTTCTTACTGGCATCGATTCAATAATCCGAATCTAAGCGTAGACATCACCATGCCAAGCCAATTTTACATGAGATACCAACTGAACAGTCATCGTTTTTCCGCCGGAGCTTCCATGACAAGTGATAATTTCTACATGAAACCCAACCTGAAGAATGTGCCGGACATCTGCTATTTCAGCGAAGCTACTTTAAATCCAGAAATCGTTTACGAATACATCATTAACAAACACTTTTATCTGGTTGCACACGCAGGAGCTTCCATGGTGATGATGGCCGGACTTTACAGCGATACAAGAAAAGGCATAAAAGTACGAAATGAAGAAGGCCAGACAGAAGTGGAACCGTTAGTAAAAATGAAACGAAACATGGTTCCTTTCTTCAATCTGGGAGTTTCGTATAGCTTATTTAAATAGCGGCTAAAGATTTTCTTCACTTCTGCAAATGCTTATCGCACTGATACGTTTCCTATTAACGAACGAGCATGTATTGAAAATTATTTCTGTGTTTATTATTCATAAAACAAATATCCCCGCCGAACCGTTTTCATATACTTATGTTCTTGTCTGAATATAAAAGTATAACAACGAATATGGATTCTCTTCTTGATCTGAGCGGAAGGGTAGCCATAGTAACCGATGATTGATATTTACAGATAATTCAAATCATAGATATATAAATACTTCATTATGTGTACAAGAGTAGTATATTCAGGAACCAATAAAATGGCAGTAACCGGTCGCTCAATGGACTGGAAAACAGAGATGCATAGCAATCTTTGGGTATTTCCGAAAGGAATGGAAAGAAATGGAGAAACCGGAGTAAACTCATTACAATGGACATCCAAGTATGGTAGTGTGGTGACTTCTGCTTTTGAAATAGCCAGCACGGACGGGATAAATGAAAAGGGGCTAGTGGCCAATCTATTGTGGCTGCCCGAAACAGAATATCCGGTAAGGGATAAAAGTAAACCTGGACTTGCCATTACAGCATGGGTACAATACATGCTGGACAACTTTGCCAGTGTGGATGAGGCTGTTAGTTTCATTGATGAAAACACCTTCCAAGTGGTATCCGATAAGATGCCTGACGGTTCTCGCCTGGCTACTTTGCACCTATCAATCTCTGATGCAACAAGTGATTGTGCAATATTTGAGTATATAGGTGGAAAACTGACCGTCTACCATAGTAAAGACTATAAAGTGATGACAAATTCCCCTACTTACAATAAACAATTAGTCCTGAACGAATATTGGAAATCAATTGGCGGATTGAGTTTCCTTCCAGGAACCAATCGCCCCTCAGACCGTTTCGCGAGAGCCAGCTTTTACATAGATGCACTCTCTAAAACTGATGATCAGAGAATCGCAATTGCAAGCGTATTCAGCGTTGTTCGTAATGCTTCAGTTCCTTATGGTATCTCGACTCCCGAATCTCCTGAAATATCCACTACACAGTGGAGAACGGTTTCGGATAGTAAGAACTTGCGCTATTTCTTCGAGTCAAGCCTGACACCGAATACTTTTTGGGTAAACTTACAGGAATTGGATTTGTCAGAAGGAGCACCGGTACTTAAATTGTCCATAGCCAATGGGGAAACTTACCATGGTAATGCAACGAAAGACTTTAAACCGGCACAAGCTTTCCGATTTATGGGAGTGAAAGATTAACTGGATTTGACTGGGTATACATATAAAAACAGTGCAGTATTCCTTTAGTGGAATAGCTGCACTGTCTATATAGAAATTAGAGATTTGACTTACGCTTCTTCACCTCGTCTACGAGTTTTGAAAAAGATTTATCCCTTTTACGCTTTTCATGTTCAGAAGTAGAGAAATGCCACGCTTCCCGTCGAAGTTTCAGATAACTGTCATAAACCTTACGGTCCAATATACCACTACTTACCGCTTCTAAAACGGCACATCCTGGTTCGTTGATGTGCTTGCAATCCTTGAAATGACATGATGCAGCATAATCTGAAATCTCCAATACCTCTGCAAGAGAATCGGGATCGTCAATGGCCAAGCCAAATTCCCGAACGCCCGGAGTATCGATTAATACACCTGAACCGTCCATCAATACCATCTCCCGACGAGTAGAAGTATGTCTTCCTTTTCCCGTGGACAGGCTGATATCAGACGTTAGTAATACCGATTTCTCGCAAAGCGCATTCACCAGAGAACTTTTCCCGACACCCGAAGAACCGACAAACACA
>ERZ859967.396-NODE-396-length-24118-cov-7.750530_pt1 | contig 24118 bp, 23 predicted proteins | sample MGYA00510115_ERZ859967 | MGnify/ENA primary metagenome ERZ859967 (study PRJEB30046, sample SAMN00715171) | human gut metagenome | study: EMG produced TPA metagenomics assembly of the A metagenome-wide association study of gut microbiota in type 2...
TACAGGAGTAGGTACGACATACAGTTTTCCCATAAAACAATTGCATTCTGTTATAATGGAACAAATGTAGAAAGAAATTAAATGAATAAAGTTAATTGCCTCCATTATTTAACAGATGTTGCACTTTAGTTTAACATTATATCTTTTATTAATAAATTTCCGAGTGAAAATAGTCCTTTTTCGAGGTACAAATCGTACATTTGTACCTAAAATTAATCTATATTGTTACATCAAAATTATGGTAGTTTTTTCAGAAGACCACATTCAGGAAACGCGTAGAAGAGGAAGAATAGAAGTAATATGCGGTTCTATGTTCTCAGGTAAAACCGAGGAACTAATCCGCCGTTTAAAAAGAGCGAAATTTGCCCGTCAACGGGTTGAAATATTCAAACCGGCCATGGACACACGCTATTCAGAAGAAGAAGTCGTATCACATGACAGTAATTCCATTGCATCCACCCCCATCGATTCTTCTGCCAGTATCCTACTTTTCTCATCAGACAAAGACGTAGTGGGAATAGACGAAGCTCAATTTTTTGATGAAGGCCTGGTTGATGTTTGCAACCAGTTGGCCGACAATGGCATACGAGTCATTGTAGCAGGATTGGACATGGATTTTAAAAGAATTCCTTTTGGTCCTATTCCTGCCCTGCTGGCTATCGCTGATGAAGTAACCAAAGTTCACGCCATTTGCGTGAAATGTGGAAATCTAGCCTATGCCACTCATCGAATCACCAAAAGTGACAAGCGGGTTTTATTGGGAGAAAAGGCTGATTATGAACCGCTTTGCCGAGCCTGCTATATGGAGTCCTTGAAAGAAGAAACTGAAAATAAATAACATATGCTTTATGCTGCAGAAAAAAATAACATTCGACAGTTTTATCCGTGGAATATTGACAGCGGTTGTCATTATCGGCATTCTATACTTAGTAAATCAGCTTAGCGGAGTGCTACTCCCCTTTTTCGTGGCATGGCTTATTGCTTATCTTATCTACCCGATGGTTATTTTCTTCCAGCATAAACTGCGTCTGAAGAATCGGGTTATCTCCATATTTGTTGTTTTATTAGTATTATTATCCATTATCACACTAGCATTTATCGGACTTGTTCCACCTATCATTGAAGAATTCGGCAAGCTGAAAGAGCTGCTTACCGAATACTTTATCGAAGGTTCCAAGCAAGCAGCTATTCCCGGCACTGTGGCCAATTTCATAAAAGAACATATAGATATGCTGAAAATACATGAAGCACTGAACGAAAACAACTTCGCAAATACTATGCGTAATGTGCTTCCACAAGTATGGGCCTTGTTGACCCAATCCGTCAATATTGTGGTCAGCGTATTTACCTCATTCATTATCCTGCTTTATACCTTCTTTATTTTATTGGATTATGAAGCCATTGCGCGAGGATGGATTAAACTGGTTCCTATCAAACACCGTGAAATGACAATACGCATTGTTACTGATGTGCAAGATGGAATGAACAAATATTTTCGCGGCCAGGCATTTGTTGCCTTTTGTGTAGGAATTCTATTCAGTATAGGTTTCCTTATTATTGACTTCCCATTAGCTATCGGTTTCGGTTTATTTATCGGACTTCTCAATATGGTACCTTATCTTCAGCTCATCGCTTTCATCCCCACCGTCTTATTGGCACTACTGAAAGCAGCGGATACAGGAGAGAATTTCTGGTGGATATTATTTTGCGCTTTTTTGGTATTCTGTATCGTGCAAATCATACAAGATGGCCTAATTGTACCAAAGGTTATGGGAAAAATTACAGGTCTGAATCCTGCCATCATCCTATTATCTCTCTCTGTTTGGGGAGCGTTAATGGGAATTGTAGGAATGATTATTGCTCTACCTTGTACCAGTTTAATGCTCTCTTATTATCAAAGGTATATACGAATAAAAGAAAAAGAATTTTCCGAAAGTACAAAAACGACTGACAATCAACAAATAAGCAATACCAAAGAGAAATAATTCAAAAAAAACAGGTAATATATTTGCATGTTTCATTTAAAAAGTCTACCTTTGCACTCGCAATTCGGAAGAATAGCAATAACAAAGGATTGATTCGCTAGCTCAGCAGGTAGAGCACAACACTTTTAATGTTGGGGTCTTGGGTTCGAGCCCCAAGCGGATCACGAAAAACAAAAGAAAAATCAAGCAAATCCCTGATAATCAGATATTATCAGGGATTTCTTTTTTCTTGCAGGTAGCAAAAAATAGCCGTTTCAAGCATATTATCGGTGGATAAATCGTGGGACTAAAATTTAATTCTAAAAAGTCCCACGATTTTGCATCTTTCTCACTGATTCATAGTGTTTTGCATGGTCTTACTTTGGAAGAGAATACATAGTTTTGTAACTTTAAAAACGATGTAAAAATGGCTAGAAAATCATTTTCTGTTTTGTTCTTTATCAAAAAAGCCAAGTTATTAAAGAACGGAGAAGCACCTGTGTGCATGAGAATCATTGTAAACGGCTGTATGGTAGATATTTCTATCAAAAGAAGTTGTCCCGTAAACCTATGGAATCAAGCAAAAGAGAATTCAAAAGGAAAAGACCGTATGTCGGTGGAACTGAACCATTACATAGAAATCATACGCTCACGCATACACCAAATTTATAGGGAACTGGAAACTTCCGACAAGGTTATCACCGTTGATCTTGTGAGAAAACTGTATTATGGTGTAGATGAAGAAAGCAAAACCCTTTTGCAAGTATTCAGAGAACACAACGAACAAAGTCGTAAGCTGATCGGCAAAGACTTTGTTAGTAAAACCGTTCAACGATATGAAACCACTACCCGATATTTGGAGGAATTCATTAAGAAAGAATATCAGTTATCGGATATTGCTCTGAACAACTTGGAAGCCAACTTCATTTCTAAGTTCGATGCTTTCTTGAAGATTGAAAAAGGTTGTGCGCAGAACTCCGCTATCACCCGACTAAAGAATTTGAAGAAGATTATCCGCATTGCTCTGGAAAACGACTGGATAAAGAAAGATCCATTTGCTTACTACCGCTTCAAACTGGAAGAAACTGATCCCGAATTTCTGACGATGGACGAGATTAAAATCATTCTCGCTAAAGAGTTCACAATTAAACGAGTAGAACAGGTACGTGACATCTTTGTCTTTTGCATTTTTACTGGCTTGGCGTTCAGCGATGTGAAAGACTTATCACCTGAACACTTAGTAAAAGATAACAAAGGAGAACTTTGGATAAGGAAGAACCGCCAAAAGACAAAAATTATGTGCAACATTCCTGTGCTACCTGTGGCAGCTTCAATTCTTGATAAATATAAAGATGTGTCAGACTATACTGGAAAACTTTTACCTGTATTGTGTAATCAACGCATGAACAGTTATTTGAAGGAGATTGCCGATGTGTGCGGAATTCATAAAAACCTTAGCACACATACCGCCAGACATAGCTATGCCACAAGCATTTGCCTTGCAAATGGCGTGAGTATGGAGAATGTTGCTAAGATGTTAGGTCATGCAGATACAAGCGTAACAAAACACTATGCAAGGGTATTAGATCAGAATATTTTCAAGGATATGCAAAAAGTAAATAGCTGTTTGTCAGAATTAACTATATAATAAAGGTAATAGGCAATATAGAAAAAGGATTGGGAAGAATGACATTTCATTTTCTCAATCCTTTTCTTTTAAGGTAAGTTTTCCAAAACTCAATATGAAGCATTGACAAAGGTAAGTTCCGCATTTAGCCTGTTCAAGTCCGAGCCTTCGGTTTGAATAAAAATCTTCCTCTCCATTTCATTCCGAGCGTATTTTTATCCAAAGACTTGCACAGACTAAATACTTCACTGGAAAAGTCAATGATTCAAATTAAATTCCGAAAAACAATGGTTTAGGCTTGACAGGTTACTCTTTCCAACTTTCAAAGTAGTGTTTTTGGAGCAGTTTATCAATATCACTCTGACGGTAGATGATTTTACCTTTTATCTGGATAAAGGGGATTAGCCCTGTATCTCGCCATTCTTGCAGGGTTCGCAAACTGACATTTAGTTTCTTGGAAACTTCATTGTTAGAAAGAAAGCGTTCCCCGTTCAGGTGGGGTTTGTAATGCTTGACAATAGATTCAATACCGCTCAGCATCGAATCGAGCGAAGAAATAAACTCTTTGACTTGCGGGGTATCTTTATTTATTAGTTCCATGATTGAAAGATTGTTTTATTGAAATATTGATTTCAAGATTGCTATATGGCTAATTAGTTGCGTAGATAGTCACCAAGCGATGAAATGTTAAGTACATCTTTTGCCGGATCATAATCTATATAGAGCCGTTTGGATGCAGTGGTAATAAAATACTGGCTCCCATCTTGCTGTATCTCATAAGTAGCGGGTGAAGCCTGTTTAGTAGTTTCCGATACATATATAATAGAAAGAAGATACTCTTTGTCGCTCCGATAAATGATAACCGTAGGATTCAAATTAATGCTTTCCCATGTACCGACAATAGAAAATAGATTGAAGGACGGATAATTTTCTTTAATTCTTTTCATAAGGCACGATTTGTTTGGTTGATTGATTCCGTATTTCACTGTTGGAGATAATCTTTTCAATATCAGCAGATTTATAATAAATCTTGCTGCCAATTTGGGAATAAGCCAATCTTCCGCTACTTCTGTAATACTGCAAAGTTCGCTTGCTAAAGCCTAACAACAGACATACTTCCTGACTATCCAGCCAATTTTCAACTTTCTGCGTATGAGTGTTACACAAACTATCTATCCGTTTGGCGAACTCTGTAAACCGTTCGCAGACATACGAAAAGGTTCTTCTTTCGATGGTTACTACTTCCATACTCTTTTAATTTTAAATGGTTATAAAACGTGTTGATTTCACTTTCATCAGCAAATGAAAAAAGAATCATGAGCCGTTTTCAAAACTGTCCGAAAGTGGTAGGAAAAGACTGCAATTGGTACAAAACGAAAAGAATGCAAATCAACAACAGTAGAGATTTTATTTGCATATTATCGGGTATAGTCATCCTTCTTTGTATCTTTGCAATTATAAAGCATTTAGCATGGATAAATTTAATGCGAGTAAAAACGTAGACACCGCTAGGTTAGAAAAACTATTTCTTGAGAAAGGCACATTGAAAGTGCTTAAGAAGAATGAATATATGGTTCGTCAAAACGATAAAACGAATCATATAGGCTTTGTTACATCAGGTACATTTCGCCTTACTCGCATAGACACAAACGGCAACGAATGGATTGTAGGCTACAGTTTTGAGAATGATTTCGTATGTGATTATCCCTCTTTAATTAATAGAACAAGTGCAACAGTTAGCATAAAGGCAACAACTGACTGCGAGGTCTATTTGCTCCCATTAAGCGAACTCAACCAATTTTGGGAAACAGATATGGAAACACAACGTTTAGGCAGACGAATTGCCGAAACCATGTTTGCCGAGATATACCAACGATTATTAAGATTCTATTGTGATACTCCCGAACAACGTTATCAGGCACTAATGAAACGATGCCCCGATTTACAAGAACGAATATCCCTAAAAGAAATAGCACTTTTTCTCGGTGTAACTCCTGAAACCCTAAGTAGAATCCGCAAAAAACAACAGCAAAAATAGAGGTCTTGACTTTCGTCAAGGCTTTTTTGCTTCCTACTGCTTAATATTGCCACCATAATGATAAACAGAATGATTATGGAAACTTACACTCACTTCGGCAAACAACCTGATATTCTCAAACATCTTGTTCTCTGTGAGGTTCTTCAAATAGAGAAACCGCAGATATATGTAGAAACAAATTCAGCATGTGCTATCTATACAATGGCACATACTCCCGAACAAGAATATGGTATTTATCATTTCTTAAACGAAGCGAACGAAGATGACATATTGAAAAATTCCCTTTATTATCAATTGGAGAGTGAAAGTATGGCAAATGGATATTATTTAGGTTCTCCAGCATTAGCCATGAAAGTATTGAATAATGATATTAAGGGGCATTTGTTCTTTGATCTGGAAAAAGGAGCATTGGAGAATATCGAAACATTTGCAAGACACCAAGCCGTCACACCACCAATTAGAACCTTCAATTGTGATTCGGTTGATGGCATATTAAAAATATTGCCATCACTTCCCAAAGCTACGTTTTTACATATCGATCCTTATGAAATAGATAAACGCAATAATAACGGACATACTTATCTTGATGTATTAACCAGTGCCACCCAATTGGGAATGAAGTGTTTGCTGTGGTATGGATTTATGACGATTAACGACAAACAGATACTCAATAAATATGTATCGGAGAAGTTAAGCAAAGCAGACATTAATGATTATGCGTGTTCTGAATTGATTATGAACGCCATAAAAAAAGATACAGTAATCTGTAATCCGGGCATATTGGGAAGTGAAATCTTAGCGACCAACTTATCCCAAAAATCCAATGTAATGATTCAGGCTTATAGCAAAAAAATAGTTGCAATCTATAAAGATGCTCGATATAAAGAGTTTGACGGGAGCCTATACAATGACATCATTAGTAAGAAACAGAATATCAAAATCAAAAGACATCTGTAATTCAAGTCAAGAAACAAAACTCAGAAAAACTATTGGTTCTTTCAACAAAAGTAACTATTTTTGCAAACCATACCACATGGTATGGTTTATTAATTATGAATAAAGTAGATAAAAAACAATGGTTCATAGTTGGTCTTGATATCTTGGAAAAGGACGGATTCGCAAAAATCACAATAGACAACTTATGTACTCAATTGGAGATTACTAAAGGTGCATTTTATCACCACTTCAAGAACGTTGATGGGTACATCGATGCTCTGATGAAATATTGGTTAAACCAAAATACTATTCAAATAATTGAAGATGCAGATAAATTAGCAACTGCAAAAGAACGAATGGAATTTATTGGTAGTGTCGTGATTAATAGGTCACACAAAAGTGAACAGGTGATACGAGCTTGGAGCTTTTCTAATCAAATTGTAAAAAAGTATATCCAGCAAGTTGATGATTTGCGGATTGACTATTCAACTAAATTGAGAGTACAGTTAGGTATGTCGGAAGAGGAATCTAAAAATACTTCTGTTTTAGAATATGCAATTTTTGTCGGAATTCAGCAGTTATATCCTGATATAAATAAAAAGGATTTGGAACAACTTTATATATTCTATTGCCAAAAACTTCAAATTAACGGTGTCAAATGAAGCCATATAACAAAGAGGAATCAAAAAGGATTCAGATCCGAAGAATGTTTAATAACATTGCTCCTTACTACGATAGGATATGTCACATTCTATCGTTCAATATAGATAGGCTTTGGAGGAAACGTTTAGTGGAACTTGTTGCCGAAAGAAAACCTACTAACATTGTTGATATAGCTACTGGAACAGGTGATGTAGCCATAAGCATGGCAAAAAAAATTCCAACTTCCCAAATAGTTGGAATTGACTTGTCGGAAGAAATGCTGAAAGTTGCACAGCAGAAAATTGAGCATTTTAGTATTAAACCCAACATAAGACTTTTATGTGAGGACGCAGAAAATTTGTCGCTCTCCAGTAATACTTTTGATGTCGTTACAATTTCATTTGGAATAAGAAATTTTGAAAATATAGTTAAAGGGTTATCGGAATGCCATCGGATTTTGAAAGAGGGTGGAAGTCTATTTATTATGGAGTTCTCGACACCTAAGCATAAAGTATTCAATGTACTATATCGCATTTACTCAAAACATATTCTACCATTAATAGGTCAAGTAATATCAAATGATGACAAGGCATATAAGTATCTTCCCGAATCAATCGTAGAGTTTAATCGAGAGCATGAATTTACTGAATTATTGCTAAATAATGGTTTTGATAGTTGTATATCTATATCATTATCAAATGGTATCGCCCACATTTATATTGGTGTTAAATCTAAAATGTAGATAATATGAACAAGGCTAAAATACATAACGACAGTTTAATTAATAATTATCTCCCTGCTGATTATTTGGATTCTTTCTCAAAAGAGGTTGTAGTAAATAAAAACATTACACCTGATACTTTCTTTGATATGGTATTCAACCGATTTCCTGCATGGATAGATTGGTTGTTAAAGCTGAGAAACAAAATAGTGAAACCTTTAGGATTAGACACTACAAGTCGCTTTCCCGATTCTGTGTGTGAAAGGAGTGCTAATGAAATTATATGGGGAATGCCCGACAAGCATCTGAATTTTAACGTTTCAATGTGGTGTGGAGAATATCGAGATGGCAAACAGGAACTTCGCATTACCACTGTTGTGAAGTACAATAACTGGTTCGGACGATTATATTTCTTTGTTATCAGACCATTTCATGGGGCAATAATAAAATCAATCCTGAAAAATATAGATAAGAAATAAATACTAATACAGGTATTATTAATAAATATCATATCTCAAGATTAGATTTACTTCAACTTGAAAACTACATTTTAGAACGCAGAACGCTACTAATGAAGTGTGTTTTACTCTAAAATATTACCGCTATTTACTAATAATATAATGCAACAATAATGCCAGATTGGGAGCTAACAGAACAACGCATCTATCAACTATTGAAACACCCATATCAAATTGATAAATCGGTAGTTGAAAATATGACTTCTGCATACTTAGAGTTTGTGGAAGAGTTGTTCGCTTATATTGCTAACACCAAAGACAACAAAGAAATTATTCGTAAGTTAAACATAACTTATATAGAATTTGCCACCATAAAAGCATTTGAAGAGTCTACACCTACCGAAAACAATAAACAAAAAATAGTTTTTCTAAATAAATTGATAACCCTAATAGAAAAAGAACAAGATTTACTTTACCGTCAAATGGAATATCCCAAATTCTTTATCAACATAGAATCGGAATGGAAATCACCTATCTGCACAAATTCGGATGTGATAAAACTTATTGATATAATGGAACTGGCTTGTGGATTTTTCTATCTAATGGATGGGCTTCTGCGTATCGACAATAAGGCGTTACACCTGATAGATGTTACACGTATCTTTGAAAAGATGTTCAACGTCAATTTGGGAGATATTTACAAGAAAGAAGAAGCTGTAATCAAACGCAAGCCGATTAAAATAACAGAGTTTCTGGACAGGCTAAAATCTGCCATCATTCAAAAAAGTAAAGACGAGGGTTATTACCAGCCATAAAAACGAAAAATATTCTATTCTGTTTATCAGCAAGATAGCAGTTATTTGTAGGGGAGTACCAGTGGTATTCCCCTAACTTATTTACACCGATTTGCCGACCTTTGCTTCATCAATCGATTGAAAAATTTAATGTTTAACTAAAAAATGAAGCAAAATGTATATAGACAATGAAAACTTCGACAAGTGGATGGAACGGCTATCAAAAAAGCTCTCCGAAATTGGGCAAGACCTGAAATCCCTTATCAATACCAACAATATACTGGACGAGAATGATAAGATACTCGATAATCAGGATTTAGCTTTTCTGTTGAAAGTATCTTTCCGAACTCTGCAACGGTATCGGGCAAGTGGCAGACTTCCTTACTTTATGATAAGTCATAAGACCTACTATCGGGCTGCTGACATCCGGACATTTATTCAAGAAAATGCTGATTGTAAGACCTACGAATGGTTTAAAACAGAAAATCAACTTGATAAACAAAGCACTGCAAAACAGGATGAGTAATGGCACACACCTGATACAGCACCATCGCTCCTCATTTAGCAGAAATCACCTCGCCCTGTGGCTCGGCTCATTTCGCTAAATGAAGCAAGAGGGAACTGGACTTTGTCCTGTTCTCCCTCTTGCCCTGCGGGGCAAAGCCTTCGGCTTTAGCGTGTTACAAGAACACGCTGTAATGACACTTGTAATAAGCATTTTCTTTGCAACGCTTATTATCAGGTATTTATCTATTCATATTTCTATAAAAAAGTAATTATCATGCCCAATAGCAATCGAAAAACGATATTCACTACCATTTCCATAGACAAGGAAACGGCAACTTTGGTAGAGAAGATATGCAAACGCTATTCACTGAAAAAGAGCGAAGTTGTAAAGTTGGCGTTCGGATATATAGATAAGGCGCATATCAACCCATCCGAAACACCTGAATCCGTAAAATCGGAACTGGCGAAAATAAATAAGAGGCAGAATGATATTATCCGTTTCATTCGTCACTATGAGGAAGAGCAACTGAATCCAATGATACGGGCAACAAATTCTATCGCTTTGCGTTTTGATGTTATCGGCAAAACTTTAGAAACTCTTATTCTCTCTCAACTGGAAGCCAGTCAGGAGAGACAAACAGCCGTACTAAAAAAGTTAAGTGAGCAGTTCTGTAATCATGCCGATGTGATAAACAATCAGTCCAAACAGATAAACGCACTCTATCAGATACATCAACGAGATTATAAAAAGTTACTTCACCTGATACAACTCTATTCGGAACTTTCTGCTTGTGGTGTGATGGATAGCAAAAGGAAAGATAACCTAAAAGCTGAAATCAGCAATCTGATAAATACATAGGTTATGCACATAGACTTTGCCCCGCCATCAAATGGAACATATAACAATGCAGGCAGTAGCCGACAGTTAGCAAATTACCTCGAACATGAGGATTTAGAAAGGATAGAAAAGGGTATCTATACCGAAGGCTTTTTCAATCTGACAGATAATAATATCTATAAATCAAAGGTCATAAAGGATATAGATACAAATATCGGACAACTCCTAAAAACAGATGCCAAGTTTTACGCTATTCATGTCAGCCCATCGGAAAAGGAACTCCGAGTAATGGGTAACACAGAGCAGGAACAAGCCGAAGCAATGAAACGCTATATCCGTGAGGTATTTATCCCAGAATACGCCAAGAACTTCAACAAAGGGCTATCCGCTTTTGATATAAAATTTTATGGTAAGATTCATTTTGGTCGTAACCATTCAGATAGTGACTTAAATATGCACTGCCATTTGATAGTGAGCCGGAAAGACCAATCCAATAAGAAAAAGCTATCCCCGCTTACTAATCACAAGAACGCCGAGAAGGGAATAATCAAAGGCGGCTTTGATCGTGTGAACTTATTTCAACAAGTAGAACAAGGATTCGATAAGCTATTCGGCTACAATAGGCAATTAACCGAATCCTTTGAGTATTATAACACAATGAAGAATTATAGTATCTCCGAGCAACTCGATATGCTGGAACGGCAAATTGGTAATGAAAGTAGAAACACAGTTATACAAATAGAATTGAATAAAAACAAACAAAACAATATTCTGACAAATATACAGCTTGAAAATCAAGGAAGCAAGAATGAAGAAAAACAAATATTCAGCATCCCTAATTTGGGTTTATCCTCTGTATTAGATTTACTTACTCATGAATCTAACAACAACGATGAACAACAAATTCCCGTGAAAAGAAAAAAGAAGAAACCGAAGCGAGGTTTCGGACGATAATAGCCCAATTTAAATTTGTGAGACAAGATTATATTCTAAACCTGAAACGGAAATGCCAAACTTGGGTTTTAGTAAATGTCTTCTTTTTCGCCTATAAAAAGAGTAAATTTCTTAAAATCATTGTTTTATTTAGCCTTTCCACACAAGGGATGTCTAACAAATCTAAAAAGATGATATATATATCAAAATGTAACTATGGCGTAAATTTGGGCTGGTTCCTACAAATATCCTAAAAAAAGTCCTATATTTGAAGCCAAATTAAATTCTTAATCATGAATCGTATAAAAAAGATTCTCAATGAAAAAGGAATCAAACAGACATGGCTTGCTGAAAAATTAGGTAAAAGCTTCAAAATAGTGAATGCTTATGCTTGCAACCGAAAGCAACCAAGTGTAGAAACACTCTATGAAATAGCAAGGCTACTTCAAGTAAGTGTAAAAGATTTATTGACTGAAGAAAATAACTTAGAAAACGAAAATGGCAATTAAAAAATCAGAATTATATAGTACTCTTTGGCGTAGTTGTGATGAACTGCGTGGAGGGATGGACGCTAGTCAATACAAAAATTATGTATTGACTCTGTTATTCGTTAAATACGTTTCAGATAAAGCAAAATATAATGTAGAATCGCTGATAGAAGTTCCTGAAGGTTGCTCTTTTGATGATATGGTCAACCTAAAGGGAAAAACGAACATTGGCGAACAAATGAATATTAAACTTGCGGCATGGGAAGAAGCCAATGATTTAGACGGGATGTTTAAAGAGGCAGACTTCAGCGATGAGAGCAAGTTAGGCAAAGGGAAAGATTTAGTTCAGACAGTAAGCAACTTAATCGGCATATTTCAATCCTCAGGATTGAATTTTGGGAAAAATCAAGCAAGTGATGACGATTTAATGGGTGATGCCTATGAATATTTGATGAAGCACTTTGCCACTGAAAGCGGAAAGAGTAAAGGACAGTTTTATACTCCTGCGGAAGTAAGCAGAGTAATGGCAAAAGTGATCGGATTAAATAAGGAAACACGCCCCAATGTGTCCATATATGATCCAACATGCGGATCGGCATCGCTATTGCTACGCGCTTTATCCGAAGCGTCGAATGGTGCTGCTTTGTATGGGCAGGAGTATGATATTACTACTGTGGGATTGGCAAAAATGAATATGATATTACATGGGTATGAGACTTATGATATTCGTTCCGGCGATACGCTTAACAATCCTCAATTTATAAAAGATGATAATTTAACGACATTCTCCTACGCCGTGGCAAATCCTCCATTCTCACAGAAATCATGGCTTAAGAGTGCAAAGACAAATGATAAATATGAACGTTGGAATGAACACATGATAGGAGTACCTCCCGAAAAAAATGGCGACTATGCCTTTCTGCTTCATATCATTCGTTCGTTGAAAGATAAAGGAAAAGGAGCATGTATTCTTCCGCATGGTGTTTTGTTTAGAGGTAATGCTGAGGCTGATATCAGAAAATATCTTATAAAAAGAGGCTATATAAAAGGAATTATTGGATTACCTTCAAACCTCTTCTACGGAACAGGAATTCCTGCCTGCATTATAATTATTGATAAAGAAGATGCAGCAAGCCGTAAAGGCATATTTATGATAGATGCCAAAAATGGATTTGTCAAAGATGGCAATAAAAACCGTTTACGGGAACAGGATATTCGGCGCATTGTTGATACATGGGATGCTTTTGAAAATGTGCTTCATTATGCCCGATTTGTAAAAAACGAAGAGATAAAGAAAAATGAATATAATTTGAACCTGCCTCGCTATATTGATGCAGAAAACGATGAAGTAATCCATAACATTGAGGCTCATCTAAAAGGAGGTATTCCGGAACACGATATAAAACAGTTTTATCGCTATTGGGAAGCATGTCCTTCTTTACAACAAGTCCTATTTAAGAAGGACAACAGAAAAGGATTTTTCCAATTTATCCCTGATAAACAAAATATAAAAGAAACAATAAACAATCACCCTGATTTTGATAACCAACATAGAGAGCTGTTCCAAAGTTTTGCGGAATGGAGCCATATTTGGTCGCCTCAATTCGAGACTCTCCGACCAAATTCTTTCAATCCCAAACAAATGATTGAAGACATGGGTGATTCTGTATTGGAAAAATTTGCTAATTCTAAATTGGTTGATAAGTATGATGTGTACGACCAATTGATGAATTATTGTGCGGAAACACTTCAGGACGACCTTTATTTAATTGAATCAGACGGTTGGAAAGTACAAACTTATGTACCTCAACCAATAGAGAAAAAGAAGAAAGAATGGGCAGAGGAAAAGCCGAAAAAAGAAAAGGAAGCCAAAACAATAAAGGATATTGCATGCGACTTACTTCCTGTTGATTGTATTGTAGATGAATACTTTTCGACCGAAAAAGAGAAAATCGCTTTTTTAGAAGAAAAGCTATTAAGCACAGAAACTAACCTGAATGAGTTGGTAGAAGAATATTCCGACTCCTATTTAGATGCAAGTAATTATGCGGATAATAAACTAAATAAAGGGAATGTGCAGAAAAGGCTGAAAATAGCAGAAGGCAAAGAAGCTAAAATATTGCAGGAATATATCAATCATTCCAATATTATTGCCGGTTATAAAAAGCAGTTGAAGGATAATAATTCCGACTTGTTGGAGCAAGTGCTTCAGAAGTACACCTCTCTCTCCGAAGAAGAAATAAAGAAATTAGTAACAAACAAATGGTTAGTAGCTTTTGGGAATAGATTAGCCTCTGAAATCCAACAAGTAAGTCAATCATTAAACAGCCAGCTAGAAAGTTTGGAAGAACGTTATGAACAAACTCTACCAGAAATAAACAAAGAGGTAGATCTGTTGGAGACTAAAGTAATGCAACATTTGGAAAAGATGGGATTTCAGTTATGAAAGTACTCAAAAAAGGATATAAAGATACAGAAGTCGGAGTTATTCCTACGGATTGGCAAATAAGAAATATTGCCAATTCATGCTCAATTAAAGCAAGGATTGGTTGGCAAGGTTTAACAAAATCAGAATATCAAAAATTTGGAGAGTTTATCTTAATTACAGGAACTGATTTTAAAAATGGTACTATTTGTTGGGAGACTTGTTCATTTGTTTCCAAGTATAGATATGAACAAGATAGATATATTCAAGTACAAATAGGTGATGTGTTAATAACTAAAGATGGAACAATCGGTAAAGTCGCATTTGTGAATGAATTGCCATATCCTAGTACATTAAATAGTGGCGTATTTGTTGTACGCCCTTTAGACAAGGATATTGACAAAACATTTTTATCGCTCATTTTTAAATCAAAATATTTCGATGATTTTTTGGACAAATTGATTGCAGGCTCTACAATAAACCATTTATATCAAAAAGATTTTGTAAGCTTCAATTTCCCAATTCCTTCAAAGCAAGAGCAACAAGCCATAGCGGAAACCCTTTCCGATATTGATGCTTTGATAGATGTTTTAAATAAACAGGTTGAAAAGAAAAAGAATATTAAACAAGGTGCAATGCAGGAGTTACTTACTCCAAAAGCAAATTGGGAAATTAAGAAATTAGGTGACGTTAGTTACATTGTCGGAGGAGGAACGCCTAGTACATTCAATTCGGATTTTTGGGATGGTGAAATAAATTGGTTTACTCCAACAGAAGTTGGAAGCCATAAATATTTGTTTTCAAGCCTACGAAAAATAACTGAAATGGGATTAAGAAGTTCATCTGCCCTTATTTTACCTATTAATACAATATTGTTGACTTCAAGAGCCGGAATAGGAGACATGGGGATTATAAAAACACCAGCTGCAACAAATCAAGGTTTTCAATCGATCATATGTAAAGACATGGTTAGCAGTGAGTTTATTTATTATCTTATGCTCACAAAAAAAGAGGAACTTTTAAAAAATGCTTCTGGTAGTACATTCTTAGAAGTAAGTTCAAAGAAAGTGAGGAATATTGAGATCTCAATTCCTAAATCAAAACAAGAGCAAACAGCTATTGCTCAAATTCTAACTGATATGGATAATGAAATTGAGCAGTTAGAGAAGAAGCGGGATAAATATCTGAATATAAAATCGGGAATGATGCAGCAGTTGTTAACTGGACAAGTACGGTTGATAAATACTACCTCCTGTTCAGAAGCAGAAGAGGCAGAAATTAAGAATTATTCGACAGATAATAAGAAAAAACATAGTAAGCAATTTGAGGAAGCAGTTATAATCGGTTTCTTGGTCGATAAATTTGGATCAGCAGCAGAACCATTATCCCGTTTTATGTACACAAAGCTATCATATCTTATTCATAGAAAATATGATTGTACAGTTGTTGATTACAAAAAGTTCGCTGCTGGACCTTATAACCCCAAATCAAGATATGGAGGTCCTGAAAAAATTGGAAAAAAGAATGAATATTTCGATTTGGTAAAAGATACTAAGGGTTATGATGCTTTTATCCCTCAAAAAAAGATCCAAGAAGCAGTAGATTATTTTATCCAATGGTATGGAGCAGATATTCAGAAGTGGATTGAGGAGTTTCGAAAATGCAAGCCGTGGGATTTGGAAACATTAGCAACGGTAGATATGGCAATAAACGATTTGGAAGAAAAAGGAGTAAAAGTGACTGTTAGTACAGTGAAAACATATCTTTCTTCCATACCTAAATGGAAAGCAAAATTAGATAAACCGCATTTTTCAGATGTACACATTCAAAGAGCAATCAATGAGAGTATAAGACTATTTAAAATATAAGACCTATGGATTCTCACATTGGCGAAAAAGAAATTCGGACACAAAAACGTTTAATCGGACTATTCGAGAAACGTTTAGGCTATACTGTTCTGGGCGATTGGAAAGATCGTGAGAATAGTAATATAGAAGAAAAACAGTTGAAGAAGTATCTAAAAAAGAAAAGATATTCCGATTCCGAAATTACTAAAGCAATCGCAATTCTTAAACGTGGTGCGAATGATTTGAGTGACGGCTTGTATCAAGCCAATTTGAGAATTTATAATCTTTTGCGCTATGGAATAAATATCTTGCCAGAAGTGGGTGAGCAAAAGAAATTCGTCCATTTGATAGATTGGAATAATCCTCACGAAAACGATTTCTACATAGCAGAAGAAGTAACCATAAAAGGAAAAGAAAAAGCAACAAAACGTCCAGATTTGGTCATTTATGTCAATGGTATTGCTTTAGGTGTTATTGAATTAAAACGTTGTACGAGCTCTGTCCACAATGGTATCCGTCAAAATCTGGATAATCAGAAAGATGCTTTTATTCCTCATTTTTTCACTACCATGCAGTTCCTTTTTGCGGGCAATGATACCGAAGGATTATATTATGGAGTAATTGATACACCCGAAAAATTCTGGCTTCGTTGGAAAGAAAGTAATTCTAAAGAGAAAAATGAATTAGATAGAAGTACTCTTCAGGTCTTTGATAAAGAGCGTATCTTAGAGCTAATCCATGATTTCATTATTTTCGACGGGGGACGGAAAAAAGCATGTCGTCCAAATCAATTTTTTGGAATAAAAGCAGCACAACCTCGTGCTAGAAATAAAGAGAGTGGTATAATCTGGCATTCACAGGGTTCCGGCAAAAGTCTAACAATGGTATGGCTTGCACGTTGGATCCATGAAAATATAGATGACGCACGTGTAGTAATCATAACCGACCGCGATGAATTAGACAAGCAAATCGAAAATGCTTTCAAAAATGCAGGCGAAGAAGTAAAAAGAGCTAAAAGTGGTTATCAATTAATTGGTATGCTGAATAATGCCAATCCTTGGCTTATTTGCACACTTATCCACAAATTCGGAAAGGGTTCAGCCGACGAAGAACAAGACATATATGGCAAAAAACGTCGAAAACCATTAGATAAGTATTTGGAAGAAGTTGCAAATTCGCTACCTACCGATTTTAAGGCTAAAGGCAATTTGTATGTGTTTGTAGATGAGTGCCACAGAACTCAAGGTGGTTACATGCACGAAGCTATGAGAAAAATCATGGGTGATGATATGATGTTGGTCGGTTTTACAGGAACTCCATTGTTGAAAACAGAAAAAAAGACCTCGTTAGAAACCTTTGGTAGCTATATCCATACCTACAAATTTAATGAAGCCGTAGAAGATAAAGTTGTTTTGGACTTACGGTATGAAGCTCGAAATGTGGAGCAATATCTTGGTAATAAAAACAAAATAGACGAATGGTTTGAGAAGCGAACGTTAGGCCTTTCCAATGTTGCTTCTGCTATATTGAAGCAACGTTGGGCTCGTATGGAAAAACTGTTTAGCAGTAAAGAGCGAATACAACGTATTGTTGCTGATATTTGTCAAGATATGGATACTAAGCGAGCCTTAGCGGGTGGTTATGGTAATGCCATGCTTGTTGCCGACAGCATTTATCAAGCTTGTCGTTATTGGGAAGTATTTCAAGAAACAACATTGAAAGGATATTGTGCGGTTGTTACAAGCTATGGTGCAGAACTGAACGACATAAAAGGCGAATGTGTAGGTGAAGGAAAAACCGAAGAAGAATTCAAGTTTGATATCTACAAAAAAATGTTGGATGGTAAAACGCCGGAACAATATGAAGAATGGGCTAAAAAAGAATTTATAGAAAATCCAGCTTCAATGAAACTCCTTATTGTAGTTGATAAGTTATTAACCGGATTTGATGCGCCTTCGGCAACATATCTATATATTGATAAAAATATGGTAAATCATAATCTGTTTCAAGCTATTTGCCGTGTAAATAGAGTGAACGGTGAAGAAAAAGATTATGGTTATATTATAGATTATCAGGATTTATTCAACTCAATAGCCTCTTCTATTAAAGATTATACAACCGAAGCATTTGAAGAGTACGACCAAGAAGACATACAGGGACTGCTTACCGATCGCCTTCAAGAAGGTCGAAAAGCACTAGAAGATGCATTACAGGCAGTTGTTACATTGTGCGAGGTTGTTTATCCGCAAACTCGTGAAAAGTTTTTTGAATACTTCGTTTACAGCGAATCAACTCCTTATGAACTACAACTAAAAGAGAGAGAGGACAACGCAGAAAAACGTGATAAGTTATATAAGTTAGTGAGTAATCTGGTCAGAAAATACATTGATATTGCTAATGATATCTATGCTGCCGGATATACTCAGGAAGAAGCATCTAGAATAAAAGAACAGGTTGATTTTTATAATGATCTGAAAGACGAGATTAAACTAAAAAGCGCTGATGCTATAGACCTTAAGATGTACGACCCTGCCATGCGTCAGCTAATTGATGCTTATGTCAGAGCTGATGATAGTGAGGAATTATTGGAATTTAATGATACTTCATTTCTTGATTTGGTCGCAATAGCAGGAGAGAATGCTTTTGGAAAACTACCTAAAGGAATTCGGAACAATTTGAAATCCATAGCAGAAACTTTGCAGGCAAATATGCGTAAGGTTTTCATTTATGAAAGACCAAACAATCCTGCATATTATGATAAGTTATCGGATATTTTACAAAAGTTGATAGATGAAGTCAAACAGGGAAAGACAGATTATAAAGAGCATATCAAAAAGCTGATTGAACTTGTTCAGAACAATAAAAATAAAACTCAATTCACATATCCGGAAAAGATAAAGACTGATGCACAAAAAGCTTTATATGATAATTTAGATAAAGATGAAGAATTGACATTAGTTGTCCACAATAGTATACTTACAAATGCAATGGATGGATGGAAAGATGGGATTCCGCCGACAAAAACAAAAAAAGTAAGGCGGGCTATCGCTAAGGCTATGGAACTGCAAGAAAACAATGAGAGAGTTACTGATATTCTAAACATTGCGAAAGGGCAAGGAGAATATTAATGGAGCGAATAGTTGTAAATAACATTCCGATTGAAGTTGAATATAAAAAGATTAAAAATATTCACTTATCGGTTTATCCTCCTAATGGAAGGGTTCATATTTCCGCACCGGAAACGATGAAACCCGATTCCGTGCGTTTATATGCCATTTCAAAACTAAGTTGGATAAATAAACAGAAGGAAAAAGTCCTTCAGCAAGCAAGGCAAACTCCTAGAGAATATGTTTCAGGTGAAAACCATTACTTCAAAGGACAACGCTATCGCTTAAAAGTCATATATCACAAAGACGTTCCTAAAGTTGGATTAGGTGGGAAAAAGTTTATCAATCTTTATGTGAGAGAAGATTCAACCGTTGTTAAGCGAGCAGAAGTCCTGAAGGAATGGTATCGAAAAGAGCTAAGGGAAACTTTATCGCCTTTGGTTGAGAAATGGTCGCAAATATTACAAGTATCTCCTAAACACTGGGAAATAAAACAAATGAAAACAAGATGGGGAAGTTGCAATACACGAACAAAAAGACTTCTTTTTAATCTTGAATTGGCAAAAAAACCAACTCATTGTATTGAGTATATTGTCGTCCATGAACTCGCTCACTTAATTGAACGGCAACATAATGAACTATATATTTCAACACTAAACACTCAATTACCTCAATGGGAAGTGTATAGAGACGAATTAAATGAATTTATAGTGTAAGATTCATATCTTTGCATAAAGATAAAACGATTACAAAAAATATGATTATAAAATATTAGAAGTATGGAATTAGAAGTTCGTTTTACAGTAAAAGGAAAAAGCATTGAATACCCCTTTACGGTTATTGATTTGGGTGAAGGTGATTTATTTCTATATTCTAATTATGGAAATGAAGAGTTTAAATATAAACTTAATAATAAAGAGGGGAATCTTTCGCTATCAGATCAAAATAAATATCCTTTTGAAGAAGATGAATCTATCGTAGAAGAAAGGCTTGTTGGATTATCCTCAGCTTGGCTTGAAGCGAAATCTCAAGGATTTGAAAATGAATCAGATTTTGATTCTGGGTATTTATCAAAACCAGGTTATGGTCCTGACGATATTTTTGTTGAAAACAAACCATTTTCTTTAAGACAAATTGTTGACTTAATAAATGACGGTGATATTGATCTTTCGCCTAATTTTCAAAGAAATTTTATCTGGGATAAAACACGACAAAGTAAGTTAATTGAATCTATTCTTCTTGGCCTACCTTTGCCATCTATATATTTAAGCCAATATGAAGACGGAAGATTAACAATTGTTGACGGTTTGCAAAGATTGACAACTATAAAACATTTTTTAGAGGACAAACTTGTATTATCAAATTTGGAATATTTAGAGAAATGCAACAACAAAAAGTATTCCGAATTAGAAAGCGTTCTTTCTCCTTTAAGATTAAGACGATTTGGGCAAACTCAGATTATGTGTTTTGTGATAGATTATCGTTCACCAAGTAAACTTAAATATGATTTATTCAAAAGATTAAATACAGGAGGGAAACCTCTTAATAACCAAGAAATAAGAAACTGTCTATCCAGGCCGCATTTGCAAAATGTTTTACATGAAATGGTGAAATCTGATGCTTTTAAAAATGCGACCAATGGAAGTGTTAAAGACACTAGAATGGAAGCTCAAGAAGCGGCACTTAGGTTTATCTATTTTTACGATCAATATAATGCATCAAATCCAATTGGAAACTATAATGGGTATATGGATGATACTTTAGATGGTTTTGTTGATTATTTAAATCAGGTAAAGGATGTTGGTAAATACATTAATATCTACGAAAACGCCCTAAAATGCTCTTATTATTTATTTCAAGAATATACTTTTAGAAAAGTATTTCCTGATGGAATTGGTGGACGAAGAACCCCAATTAATAAATTACTAATGCTCAGTATAACCGTCTTGTTAAGTAGGTACAGTTATGATTCAATAGAATCTAAATATGAAAAAGGATGTCTAATTAGACCTTTAGCAGATATTATTCTAAATAATAATGAATTCTTTAATGCCATAACATGGAGTACTAACTCAAAATGGAATATCAATACAGCATTCATTATACTGAAAGAAGAATTGCTTAATATTTATTTAACCTAATAAGCCATGATTTCACGATTTAAAATAAATGGATTTAAATGTTTTAATGAAGATATATTTGAGCTGAATGATATTACCATTCTTTGTGGGAATAATGGTGCTGGAAAAAGTAGTGTTATTCAGGCTTTACTTCTAATAAGACAAGCTGTTGAGAATAATTCATTCATCCAAGAAGAACATTACAATTTAGAACATTGGAATAACTCTCGTGTCTTTTTGAATGAAAATTTTGAGTTAGCTTTGGGGATTACAGATGAAATATATAATGAAAAAGCAACGAATAATATTGAAATTACATTAGATTCGCATTTTTTTAAAATACCCCTACCTGAGGAAAATAACACATCGGATTCTGTTGTTATTCAGCATGAATTATTAGCGGAAGATTTAAGCCATTTTCTTTCATATAAAGAATTTTACTATTTAAATGCAGAAAGAATAGGACCTCGTTATAATTCAGATACACATTATTCTAATTTTATCCACTGTGGATACAAAGGTGAATTAACAGCACAAGCATACTTAAGAAAAGGTTTTTATAAAGTGCAAAAAGAAAAAATATATAACCAAACTCAAAAAGATAATTTCCAGATACAAGTAGATGAATGGCTTAGTTACATTTGTTCTGGTACTGCAACAGTCAAAGTAGAGCCAACAAGTCAATTAAGTAGTCAAATAAGGCTTAGAAATAGTAAAACAGGGCACACTGCAACTGCTACAAATATTGGTTTTGGAATAAGCTACCTTCTCCCTATTATTATAAATGGATTAATTGCAGAAGAAGGTAGAGTTTTTATAGTTGAGAATCCAGAAGCACACCTCCATCCAAAAGCTCAATCAAATTTGGGCTTCTTTCTGGGACAATTGTCTACTGCTGGAGTAAAAATTATAATAGAAACACATAGTGAACATATTATTAACGGCATTAGAAGAGCTTGCTTATCTGAAAACATACAATTAAATCATGAGGTTGTGAATATTTATTTTTTCAAAGGGTTTAAAGAAGATTTTTCTGTAGATTATCATTTAATAAAAATCCTAAAGAATGGAGACCTCAGTGATTTTCCTGTTGATTTTTTCGATCAAACGAGACAGGATTTATTTGAAATATTAAAATTATCTCAAAGATAAAATGGGAAATTTATTATTAATTAATGAAAGTTTTGAGCTCGCAGATTGCAAAGAAACAGAGAGAGATGCTAAAGTTCGTAATTTTTGTGATATGACACAAAAATGCAAAAACGACCATGATATTTTTTATGCACTTACATCTCTTGTAACCCATGAATATTCTTATGGCAATTTTTATAATGATTTTATTTACAAAGAATGGGAAGAAATAATAAAAGAGCCTAATTTAAAAGGGATATCAAGCACTTCTCATAACCTATTTTTCCACCTATGCTTTGAATATCCGTCTTTTGCAAAACTAATTGAAAATAGAGACATGTTTGATAAAATGCCTCATCATAAAGGTTATTCTGGACTAGAATATCAAAATAGCGAAGAGCCATTTGTTAAATGTATTTCTTCATGGTATATATGGAAAATTAGTTGGCTATCCAAAAATCAAAAAGAAATATTTTGGAAAAATAAAGATTCATTCTTACCAAACAAGGAATATTCTAACACAATCCTTCTTAACGAAATCAAAAAGTATAATAAAGAGGACAAATTGGAGAAACATAAAAAGGATGTAGCTATAACATTTCATGAAGAAGTTATGAAATACAAAGGGCGAGATCTAATTGCTTATACGATGAAAATTGGAAAAATGATTTGCGAAGCAAATTATTATATCTATGAAGGAGAATTATCAAAGAGAGAACAAGCTCTGTCTAAATCCTTGAGGCATATCTATAGTGTTATTGGAAATAATGGTAAAAAACAATATATTTCTTTAGACTTTCGACATGGAATGTTTGAATTTCATAACTCAAAAGGTGAGCATTTAGGAGAGTTTCACTTTGATGGGAGTTACAACTCAAAATCTGAATCTGATCATAGCCTAAAATCGTTTCTTTAAAAATTATCTTATTAAGAAGGAAAATTTGTATAATTATGAATTTCGAAACTAACCGATAGAATACAAGCAACAACTTACAGAAGATTTAGGAAAAGAAGCAATTGTACCGAAAATGGATCTTATAACTATAATTCTATATTTTGTAAATCTGAAAAAAAAGTTTATCTTTGCTCTTAGTATTCTCCATGAGCAAACTACCGCAAAGGCACGTAGCAAATTAGTGGGTTAAATCATGGGATATGCTTGAAGCTAAAAATATAAAGTTTTAAATATCAGCGTGGTAACTCTTCAAGGAGAATCCCAGGCGAAGTATAAGAAATTAAGTAGTCATCTGATGTAGATGGCTACTTTTTTTATTTATAGATATTAGGTGAAGACATTTATGCTCGTTTCATGACAAGTAGCCATTTTTCCTGTTCTTACTTTTGAAGTTTCTCTCTTTTTCTTACCCAAAACAAATAATGGAGAGTGGAGTTTGGGAGGGAATAATCATTAATAAAAAGAACAGTGTGATGAAAATGAAGACATTAAAGGAGGGTATTATATCCCATGCAGATGGTTTGGGGAAGTTGTTTAAGTTCTCGGCGGAGCATACTTGCAGGAGTATGCTGCATAGTTTGGAAGGG
>ERZ859967.425-NODE-425-length-23299-cov-5.385519_pt1 | contig 23299 bp, 20 predicted proteins | sample MGYA00510115_ERZ859967 | MGnify/ENA primary metagenome ERZ859967 (study PRJEB30046, sample SAMN00715171) | human gut metagenome | study: EMG produced TPA metagenomics assembly of the A metagenome-wide association study of gut microbiota in type 2...
GTTTCCCATCTACTGCTTTCTGCTGGTGGAGGGCTTTCTCCACACCCACGATTTCAAAAAATACGCCCTGCGGATGCTGGGCTTCGCCCTCATCAGCGAGTGGCCCTTCGACTGGGCCTTCTTCTCGGGCGTCTATTGGGGGCATCAGAATGTCTATTTCACCCTCCTGCTGGGGCTGCTGGCCATGAAGGCTCTGGATACATACCAGACGCCGGAGGGGATGCCGGCGCTGAAAGGCATCCTCGGGGCGGCAGCCTGCTTCCTCGCAGCGGCGCTGCTCCATTGTGACTACGACGTGCTGGGGCTGGCCCTCATCCTCGCCCTCTATATGACCCGGAAGGACAAAAGAGCGCAGTGCATCGCGGGCGCGGTGTTCTCCCTCTTCGAGCCGGTGGCACCGCTGGCGTTCGGGCTGGTCTGGTTCTACAACGGCGAGCGGGGCGGCAGCTCCAAACTCGAGCAGTGGGCGTTCTACTGGTTCTACCCCGCCCACATTTTCGTCCTCGGCATCCTTACAAACCTCCTGCTTTTTCAATAAATAACCGAAAATTATAAAAATATGACACAAAATTGCAACATGATATGAGGAAAACTGGCAAAAAGTGTGATATAATAAACGATAGGATAGCAAAAATGCATCAGGAGGTTCTACCAATGAAGATCATTCGTGCAAAAGACTACAAGGATATGTCCCGCAAGGCGGCAAACATCATCTCCGCGCAGGTCATCATGAAACCGAACTGTGTGCTGGGTCTGGCGACCGGAGGCACCCCTGTGGGCGCTTACGCACAGCTGGTGGAGTGGTATAACAAGGGCGATCTTGACTTCTCCGAAGTGACCACCGTCAACCTCGACGAGTACCGCGGTCTGCCCAAAGAGCACCCCGAAAGCTATTGGAGCTTCATGCACAAGAACCTGTTCGACCATGTGAACATCCGCCCCGAGGCCATCCATCTGCCCGACGGCACCAACCCCGACGCGGCCGACGCCTGCGCCAAGTACAACGACATCATCCACAGCGTGGGCGGCATCGACCTGCAGCTGCTGGGCCTCGGCCCCAACGGCCACATTGGCTTCAACGAGCCGGGTGAGGCATTCGAGCTGGAGACCCACTGTGTGGACCTGACCTCCGCCACCATCGAGGCCAACAAGCGCTTCTTCGACGGCAACGAGGACCTTGTGCCGAAGCAGGCCTACACCATGGGCATCAAGACCATCATGCAGGCCCGCAAGGTGCTGGTGGTGGCCAACGGTCTGGCAAAGGCCAAGGCTGTCAAGGCTGTCGTTTCCGGCCCCGTCACCCCCGAATGCCCGGGCTCCATCCTGCAGATGCACCCCGACTGCATCCTCGTGGCCGATGAAGAGGCCCTGAGCCTGCTGTAAGGCCCGGAGGAACGCATGGACGAAAACGAAAAGAAAGAGCCGGAGACGGCACAGGAACCGCCCAACCCCGAGGACTACAGCCGCTACATGGGGACCCTGAACCGCATCTACCGCCGGAACAATAACCCGCAGCGCAAAAAGCTGGGCGACGGCATCACTTCGCTGAAAAAGGGGCAGCAGCCTGCCGCCCCTGCGCCGGAGCCGGGCAAAAAAGACCGCAGCTTCCTTGTTGTGGCGGGCGGTGCCATCGTCCTGATGGCGATCCTGTATTTTATCAAGCTCTTATAAATAAAAAGGGCCGCTGTGCAGCTGCACGGCGGCCCTTTTGTATTGCTATAAGACTCAGACGTTCTCGGTCAGGAACTTCTCGACAGCCTCAATGGCAGCTGCCTCGTCCTCGCCCTCGGCGGTGACGGTGACGGTCTCGCCCTGACGGATGCCCATGCCCATCACGGCCATCAGCTTGCGCATATCGCAGGTCTTGCCGTTCTTCTCGATGGTGATGGTGCTGGTATACTGCTTGGCCAGCTTGACCAGCAGGCCGGCGGGGCGTGCGTGGACGCCGAGTTCATCTTTGATGGTATACTGGAACTGTTTCATGGCTCATAGTCTCCTTGTTGGATAAAAGGGGGATTCGGGTCGTTCAAAAAATCAGACAGCGCTCTCGTAGTCCAGCATGAACTGCACGATGCCGTCCATGGCCAGCTCGCGCGGGTCGAGCTTCAGCTTGCCCTCGCGGATCTTTGCGTAGCTGATGGGCATATACTGGTGGAGCATATTCATCGGGATGGGGTACTCGCGGAGATTGTCGAACAGCTTGTTCATGGCGGCGACCACCTCGGGCTGACCGATGTAGTAGCGGGCGCGGTCGGAGTAGCTGTACTTGCGGCACTGTGCCAGATGCTTCTCGTCGCCGTGATAGTGCTTCTCCCAGTTTGCGGGGGAGGCCAGCATGACGGCGTCCAGCGTCTCGATGAAGTTGGCGCGCTTTTCCTCGGGGACAAGCTCCTTCTCCATCATGCTCAGGGAGAACAGGGCCTCACGCAGGCCGTAGGTCAGGGCCGGGCCGACCTTGAGGATGGCGATGCCGTCGGTGACCATGTTGTACAGGTCGGTGGCGGTCTGGTAGTCGGTGGAGTGGCCCTCGAAGCAGATGTCCGGGAACTCCTTCAGGGCTGCGCAGAGGTCCACAGCGGCGGCAGGGTCATAGTCGAACACCTGCTCGTCGCCGAACTCAACGCCGGGCTGGACGACCACAGCGATGACATCCTTCATGCCGTCGCCCACGCCCTCTTCGGTCCAGACGCGCTGGTAGGTGGAAACGGTGTCGCGGAAAGCATCGGGGCTGGTGACAGCCAGCGTGTCCTCAGCCTCGGTAGCACCGCCGGGGATGGGCACTTCGCTGCCGATGACGAAGACGGGACGCATTGCATCGGGCTTCTCGGCCTTCAGCTCTTCGTAGCCCTTCATAGCTGCCTTGTACAGCTGCGCGCCGCGGCGTGCGATGACCTCGGTCTTGAGCAGGCCGGGAGCGTCGTCAGCCACCTTCATGCTGGTGTCGAGGTGGATCTTGGTAAAGCCTGCACGGGCATACTGGTAGACCAGCTCGACCGAGTTCTTCATGGCCTCGGCCTCGGGCAGCTTCTGCCAGGTCAGGGGGCCGAGGTGGTCGCCTGCCAGGATCATCATGTTCTCGGGCAGGTCGATGTCTTTGGCCATTTTCAGGACCATCTGGTAGAAGTCGGCGGGCTTCATGCCGGTGTAGCCGCCAAACTGGTTGACCTGGTTGGCGGTGGCTTCGATCAGGACGGGGATGTTGCGCTCCTTGGCGCGGCGCAGCGCGATCTCAATGACCAGCTCGTTGGCGCTGCAATAAGAGGGGATGCCGCAGCGGATGCCCTGGCGGCGCTTGTCCATCATTTCCTGAAGCGGGTGTTTCATGTTTGCTATCTCCTTCGTGTTTGCTTGGGTGTATGCATTGAATTAAAGTTTGGGCTGGCCCATGCAGTAGGTCTGCAGGACGTCGTAGTTATCCTCCAGCACCACGAGGTCGGCGTCCTTGCCCACCTGGATGGAGCCCTTGCGGTCGTCCAGATGCAGGCACTTGGCCGGGTTGATGGTGCAGGAGTTCAGAGCGTAGTTGAAGGGGACCAGAGCCTCTTCCACGAGGATGCGCAGGCCCTTGTTGATGTTCAGGGTGGAGCCTGCCAGACCGCCGGTGGCCGTCAGATGGGCGCTGCCGTCGGGGTAGATGATGATCTCGTTGCCGCCGAACAGGTACTTGCTGCCCACGGGCGTACCCTTGGCCATCAGGGCGTCGGAGACCATGATGGCGTAGTCGGGACCCTTGCTCATGAAGTAGTTGTTCAGGGCAGCGGGGGTGGAGTGGCAGCCGTCACAGATGATCTCGCCGTACATGGTGCGGATGCGGTAAGCTGCGCCCACCAGACCGTTTGCACGGTGGTTGAAGGGCGACATACCGTTATAAACGTGGGTCATGGAGCGCGCGCCGTTGGCGTAGGCCATGACAGCCTGCTCGTAGGTCGCGCCGCTGTGGCCGATGCTGACCACCACGCCGTGGGCCGTCAGATAGCGGGTGAGGGCGAAGTCCTCGTCATGCTCCGTTGCCAGCGTGACATAGCGGATGTGGCCCCGGGCTGCTTTCTGGTAGTGCTCGAACTGCTCGATGGTGGGTTTGACGATGTACTGGTCAGGCTGTGCGCCCTTGTACTTCATGTCGAGATAGGGGCCTTCGAAGTGGATGCCCAGGATCTCTGCGCCGTCGTAGCCGCTCTCCATGACATTGGCCACGTTGGTGACAGCGTTGGTCAGCACCTCCACGCTCTGGGTGATGGTGGTGGCGAGGAAGCTGGTGACGCCCTCCGAGACGATGTGCTCTGCCCAGTAGCGCAGGCCGTCCTCGTTGGCGTCGTTGGTGTCGAACTCGTAGGCACCATGGCAGTGGATATCCATAAAACCGGGCACGATGCGCTTGGAACCATAGTCCACATCGGCCTGCTTTTCACCATAGGGAAAGATGCCGGTGATCTTGCCCTGCTCCAGCTCGACTGCGGCAGAAATGAACTGGTCGGCGATCCATACTTTTTTGCTCTGGATGATCATATAATCAGCCCTCCGATATCATCATAAAACCTGCATATGCTGCACACGACAGCACAACCATTCTGCAGAAAAGTATAGCATTTTCTGGCGGGAATAACCAGCCTTCGCGCGCCTTTTCAAAAAAATTAAGCTGGAAAATGAAAAAACGATCGCAGTTTGCACAAAGAAACAGCGTAAAATCAGAAACCCGGAGCCTTTTTGAGCCGTTTTGGCCGAAAAAAGGTTCCGGGTTTTGTGCATGATCCTTTCAGAGAGCTGTTTTGCAACAGCCCCTTAATATGAAGTAAGCCCCAGGCTTACATCCAAAGCCTGATCCACACGTTTCTGATCTTCCGGCGTGATCTGCCCGGCCCGCTCCCGCAGGCGGTGTTTGTCCAGCGTGCGGATCTGTTCCAGCAGCACGACGCTGTCCTTGGCAAGGCCGGTGTCCGCTGCCCGGATGTTGATGTGAGTGGGCAGACGGGCTTTGTCCAGCCGGGATGTAATGGCCGCCGCGATCACGGTGGGGCTGTGCCGGTTGCCGATCTCATTCTGCACGATCAGCACCGGGCGCACGCCGCCTTGCTCGGAGCCGACCACCGGCGACAGGTCGGCGTAGAATACTTCTCCTCTGTGTACTTCCATGGAATCTCCCTCCCTGTGTGCTGCGGGGGATGGCCTCCGCCCGTGCACTTTCAGTATGAGCAGGGCCGGGGCGGGTTATGCAGCGGGGCGTATTCCATTGTATGCACAAAGTGCGGTCAGGTTTCCGGAGCCGTCTCCAGAATGCAGAAAGCCAGCGCCATGCCGCCGTCGTGGCTCAGCGAGAGGTGGGCGGTCAGGCCGTGGTCGGCCACCCAGCGGGCCGTGGCCCCGGAGAACCGGTAGGCCGGGGCACCGCTTTCCAGCCGCACGGCCTCGATCTCCCGCAGGGCAAAGGGCTCCCGCAGACCGGTGCCTGCCGCTTTCAGGAACGCCTCCTTGGCGGCAAAATCCGCTGCCGCGCTGGCCAGCCGGTGGGCACCGCTGTGCCCGGCGGGCAGGGGTGTGTCCAGCGCCAGCGCTGTGCATTCCGCCGGGCCGTACACCCGCCGCACAAAGGCGGCGGCATGGGGGCCGGAGAGGCTTTTTTCCAGATGATCGAGGGCGCAGACGTCGCAGCCGATGCCAAAGATCATGCAGGGCTCCTTTCTGCCGCGCATTTTGGGCGGCGGCTTTTTTCATGTTGCATGAAAGTAACTGGAAATTCTGGGCAATATGTGCAAATCCACCGGGTTCGTCTTGAAGTTTCGGCGCATTTCGTGTACAATGAATTATAGTTCATCCGAAGGGGGTGTATTCCGTGGGCGAAGCAACTACTATTTTTTCGATCCACGATCGCAAGGACTATGAGATCCACGAGATCGTACAGCAGGTGTACGATGCATTAAAGGAAAAAGGCTACAATCCGGTCAACCAGCTGGTGGGCTATATCCTGTCGGAAGACCCTACCTACATCACGACCTATAAGAACGCCCGCGCGTTGATCCGCAAGGTGGATCGCGATGATCTGCTGCAGGCCATGTTGCGCAATTATCTCAACGTTTGACGTTTCCGGCTTTTTCAGCTCCGCTGCCCGTACAAGGGCGGCGGAGTTTTTTGTTTATCGGTGGATGTGGGCAGGCGGGGGAGCTTTCTCCGCGAACAGCCCGGGACTCCAGTCCCGCCCCAACGCTGCGCGCCGGGGCCCCACCTCCAGGACGTTCGACGGAGAAACTCCCCCGCCTGCCCGTCCCGCGCAAAAGCTCAGAGCATGGGCAGGGTGAAGATCTGGTTCACCAGCACCTCGTACTCCCAGGGTTCCCGGGCCTTGCGCAGCTGCTTTTCCAGCTTTTCCGACCCGGCAAAGCGGTGGATGAGGTAGAACCAGTGGGCCTTCATGCGGCTCACGGCACAGCCGGCGCTGCCGAACAGCTCCGTGTAGCCGTGGTACAGGTCGTCCAGATAGCCCCGCAGTTCCTCGCGGGAGGCACCGGTCCCGCCGCGGGCCCGCCGCAGCAGGGCCGGGTCTGCGATGAAGCCTCGCCCGATCATGATGCCGGACAGCTGCGGGAACTGTGTTTCCAGTGCGTGCAGTTCCTCCGGGGTGGTCACGTCGCCGTTGTAGCACACCGGCATGGTGCACCGGGGCAGCGCTTCGGCAAAGGCGGCCCGGTCGGCCTGGCCGCGGTACAGCTGCCGCATCACGCGGGGGTGGATGGTCAGTTCACAGATGGGGTAACGGTTGTAGATGTCCAGAATGGCGGCAAACTCGTCCGGGCTGCTGACGCCCAGCCGGGTCTTGACCGAAATAGGCCCTTCCGCATGGGAGAATACCGCATCCAGAAAGGCGTCCAGCACGGCGGGGTCCCGCAGCATGCCGGAGCCTTTGCCCTTGGCGGTCACGGTGCCGGAGGGGCAGCCGAGGTTCAGGTTCACTTCGGTGTAACCCAGGGCGCGCAGCTCACCGATCATCCAGGCGGCCAGCTCGCCGTCCTTGGCCAGCAGCTGCGGGATCACCGGCGCACCGGGGTTTGCGGCGGGGGCAAGCTCCGCCATCTTCTTTTTGATGAGCACCCGGTTCTCCGGCGGGGAGAGGAAGGGTGCGTAGTAGCGGTGAGCGGTGCCTTCCGGCCCGAACCACTTCTGCTGGGCCTGACGCCAGACCCGGTCGGTAAGCCCCTCCATGGGGGCGGCATAATACTGCATAAAAAACTCCCGGTTTCGGTTCCGTGCGGATCAGTTGAAGGAGCGGAAGCCCTTGCCGATGATCTCGCTGGAATTGACGATGGTGATGAAGCTGTGGGGGTCGTTCTCACGCAGGAAGTTGCGCAGCTGCAGAGCCTGCCGACGGGTGAGCACGGTGACCAGCACGCTGAGCTCGTGGTGGGTGTAGGCACCGTAGGCCTTTTCCACCGTGGCAGAACGGTTCATCTCCTTGATGATGAAGTCCAGAATGGGCTGGGGGTTGGACGTCATGATGGTGCACACCTTGCGCAGGCGGATGTTTTCAATGGCACCGTCCACCACAAAGCTCTTGCCGATCAGGCCCAGGATGCAGTACAGGCCGGTGCCCATGCCGAAGCGCCAGGCGGCGGCCAGCACGATGAGGATGTCGCTGGCCATCAGGGCCTTGCCGATCTCCATCGAGGTATATTTGGCCAGGATCAGGGCCACAATGTCGGTGCCGCCGGTGGATGCACCGATGTCAAACACGATGGCCGCACCCAGCGCGGGCAGGAACACCGCAAACACCAGGTCCAGCATGGCATCGCCGCTCATGGACACACCCGAGGGGTACAGCCACTCGCACACCGACACGAAAAAGGACAGGGCAAAGGACGAATAGATGGTCCAGCCCATGCACTTTACGCCGAGGAACACGAACCCCAGCACCACCAGCACCAGGTTGATGATCCACATAAAGCCGCCCACATTGATCTTGGGGAACAGGTCGGCCAGCAGGATGGACAGGCCGGATGTGCCGCCAAAGGCGAAATGGTTGGGGTTCTTGAAATAGACGATGCCCACGGCGGTGAGGATCAGGCCGAGGTTGAGCTCGCCAAAGAAATTTAAATTCTTCAGCAGATTCTGCATGCTGAAGGCTTCTTTTAAACTGTTCATGGGGTTCCTCCTATATGAAATGATGCAAAATTGACCGTGCACCACGCAAAAATATACTCCCCTTCTCCGATACTGTCAAGGGATGCAGCCAAAGTTGCCAAAAATGCCGGCAGAAAGCGCCTTTTGATGCTTTCTCTTGAAGAAATCACGGAAATGGTGTATTATATACCATATATGAGAAGAGGGCACACTGCTGCCCTGACAGGGGGAAACTTCATGGCTGATAAAAACTTTCTGACGGATATCATTGATGCCGACCTTGCCGAGGGCAAGATCCGCGAGATCCATACCCGCTTCCCGCCCGAGCCCAACGGCTATCTGCACATCGGCAGTGCCAAGGCCATCTACATCAACTGGTCCATTGCCAACCAGTACGGCGGCAAGTTCAACCTGCGTCTGGATGACACCAACCCCGCCCGCGAAGGCGAGGAGTACGTCAACAGCATCATCGAGGACCTGCACTGGCTGGGTGCCGACCCCAACGGCGGCATCTTCTACGGCAGCGACTACTTTGACCAGTGTTACGAGTACGCCGAAAAGCTCATCAAAGAGGGCAAGGCCTATGTGGACGACCTGAGCCGTGAGGAGATGCGCGAGTACCGCGGTGCCGATGCCGGCAAGCCGTCCCGTCCGTCTCCGTACCGCGACCGCACCCCGGAGGAGAACCTGGACCTGTTCCGCCGCATGCGTGCCGGGGAGTTCCAGGAGGGCGAAAAGACCCTGCGTGCCAAGATCGACCTGGCCAGCCCCAACATGAACCTGCGCGACCCGGCCATCTACCGCATCAAGTACGCCGAGCATCATCGGCAGGGCAACAAGTGGTGCATCTACCCGATGTACGACTTTGCCCACCCCATCCAGGACGCCATCGAGGGCATCACCCACAGCATGTGCAGCCTGGAGTTCGAGAACCACCGCCCGCTGTACAACTGGGTCATTGAGAACATCTTTGGCACCGCCTTCCCCAAGCAGCGCGAGTTTGCCCGCCTGAACATGACCAACACGGTCATGAGCAAGCGCTACCTGCGTGAGCTGGTGGAAATGGGCATCGTGGACGGCTGGGACGATCCCCGCATGCCCACCCTGTGCGGCCTGCGCCGCCGCGGCTACACCCCCACCTCCATTTTCACCTTTGTGCGGGAGGCCGGCATCTCCAAGTCCGACAACCTGATCGACATGCGCCAGCTGGAGGCCTGCATCCGCAGCGAGCTGGACCTGACCGCACAGCGCCGCATCGCCGTGCTGGACCCGGTCAAGCTGATCGTGGACAACTACCCGGAGGACAAGACCGAGTACTTTGACGTGGCCAACAATCCCAACCGCGAGGCCAACGACGACACCACCCGCAAGGTGGCCTTTACCCGCGAGCTGTGGATCGAGAACGAGGACTTTGCCGAGGTGCCGCCTCCCAAGTTCAAGCGCCTGACCCTCGGCGGGGAAGTCCGCCTGATGGGTGCCTACATCGTCAAGTGCACCGGCGTGGACAAGAACCCGGACGGCAGCATCGCGGCCATCCACTGCACCGCCGACCTGGAGACCGGAAACGGCAACCCCGCCGACGGCCGCAAGGTCAAGGGCACGATCCATTGGGTCAGCGCTGCCCACTGCATCGACGCTGAGGTGCGCCTGTACGACAAGCTGTTCACCGAGGCTAACATGAACGCCATCCCCGAGGGCAGCGACTACAAGGACTACCTGAACCCGGAGAGCGTTGTGGCCTGCACCGGCTGCAAGCTGGAAGAGAGCCTGAAGGACGCCAAGCCCGGCGACAAGTTCCAGTTCGTGCGCACCGGCTTCTTCACCCCGGACAGCAAGAACCCCGGCGTGTACAACCGTGTGGTCACCCTGCGCGACAGCTTCAAACCTGCAAAGTGAAAAAATCAATCCGTCAAGTCAAAAGGAGCATCTGATTTTTTATGAAAAAGACAATGACCCGCAACATCGTCATCATGGCCATCGTCACTGTTATCATGGCAGTGGTGCTGAGCCTGTACATCAAGAACACCGGCACCGTGCCCGCTGCCGACAACGCCGCCAACCTGACCGACGGCACCTACACGTCCAGCGCACAGGGCTGCCTGAGCGAAGTCGCTGTGACCGTTACCGTGACCGGCGGCAAGGTGACCAATGTGGCCATCGACGCTTCCGGCGAGACCCCGGACCTGGGCGGCAAGGCTGCTGAGACGCTGGCTGACGAGCTGACCAAGGCCGGTTCCACCAACGGCGTGGATGCCGTGGCCGGTGCTACCATGACCAGCAACGCCGTCTTTACCGCAATGGACGATTGCCTTGCACAGGCAGGCAATGCAGCATCCAACCTGAAGGACGGCACCTACACCTCCAGCGCCAAGGGCTGCCTGAGCGATGTGAACGTCACCGTGACCGTTTCCGGCGGCAAGGTGAGCGAGGTGGCCATTGATGCTTCCGGCGAGACCCCGGAGCTGGGCGGTGCTGCCGCTGAGACCCTGGCAGATGCCCTGACCAAGGCTGGTTCCACCAACGGCGTGGATGCTGTTTCCGGCGCGACCATGACCAGCGAGGCCGTGTTCACTGCCATGAACGACTGCCTGAGCCAGGCCCAGTAAGACAAGAACGCAGAATGCCCCGTGGGTGACCGCCCACGGGGCATTTTTTGATGGATGCACGCACCCGGATGCAAAAACGCCGTCCGCAGGGAGATTCTCTGCGGGCGGCACTGGTTTTTTATGGGGTCAGGGGTTCAGGCTGCATCAGACCGCACGGCCGGCGTCGTTGCCGCCGCGGATGGCCAGAGCGATGTTGAAGGGATTGGCGCAGTCGCCGATGGTGTACACTTCCTTGCAGTCGATGCCGTCCACCAGACTGGTGTTGGGCAGCATGTCGGCACCGTTGACGATGGCATCGCACTTGATGTTCATCTCCACACCGCTGTCCAGCGTGAGGGTGGCCACATTGCCGCTGACCGTCTTGATGGCGGACTGCGGATAGGACTTCACGCCCAGAGCGTACAGGGCGGTGGTCATCATGCGCATGGCGTGCTGGGACTGCTGCATGTCGAACTCGGAGGCCGGGTTCGGGGTGACGATGGTCACGTTCTTCTTGTGCACGGTCAGCCACAGGGCGGCGTCAAAGGCCTGCGCGTTGGAGCCGTAAACGATCACGTTGTCGCCCATCTCGGTGAACATGAAGTTGTCCATCTCCACCACGGGGGCGCTGCCGTCACCGTCCACGGTCAGGGTGTCGCGCAGGCCGCCGGCGGCCAGGATGACGGCATCCGGTGCTTCGGAGTTGATGAGCTCCTGGGTGACCTCGGTGCCGGTCTTGACTTCCACACCGTTCAGCTCCAGCTGACGGATCAGGTAGTTCTTCAGGTCGGCCAGATTCTCATGGGGGCCCTTGACGGAAGCAGCAAAGTCCAGCATGAAGCCCAGGGCACCGCGCTTCTCGTACAGGGTCACGTTGTGGCCGCGGGCAGCTGCGATGCGGGCAGCCTCCATGCCGGCGGGGCCGCCGCCGATGACCATGACCTTCTTGGGGGTGGCTGCAGGCTCCAGCTCGTAGGTAGCGGGGCCGCCCTCGCGCATCACGCGCTGGGTCAGGGCGTTCACACGGCAGTAAGCCATCTGTGCGTTGGCCTCGTTGCTGCCGATGTGGCAGTGCAGGCAGCGGGTGCAGGGTGCGATCTCGTCAATGCGGCCTTCCTTGAGCTTGTTGACGTACTCCATGTCCACGGTCAGGGGGCGGGTCATCAGGAAGAAGTCGGCCTTGCCGTCCTCCAGAGCCTGCTCGAAGAAGTCGGGTGCGTGGGCAGGATCGTTGTAAGTGACCACGCCGCAGGGGATAGACAGCGCCTTTTTATACTCGGCGGCAACGTTCAGGCCGATGCCGCAGCCGCTGGTGTTGCCGATCAGCATGCCCTGCCAGTTCTTGCTGAAGTCGTACTGGGTGCCGAAACCGGTGCAGCCCTCGATGCCGTTCAGGATGAAGTACAGGTCGGCACCGAACTGGGCAACGTGGTGGCCCAGGGGTCCCAGACGCAGGTGCATGGAGTCGCAGCCGGCCTGCTCGAACAGCTTGGCGGCGGCAATGCCTTCTTCCATGGTCATGGCCAGGGTGTGCGGGGTGGTGACGGCAGAATCCAGCGTCATTATGGTGGGGTTGTTGGAGATGTTGTCGTTCTCTTCGATGCAGTTGATCAGGATCTGCATGTTGAAGTCCGGGCCGCACTCCTTTTTCACACCCTCGATGATCTCGGTGATGAAGCGGGCACGGTTTTCGATGGAGCCGATGCCGTACTCGTCGGTGCGGGTGTTGTGGAAGCGGGACAGGAAGTGTGCGGGCATATTGAAGCCGGCGCAGTTCAGTTCCACGCAGTCAAAGCCCATCTGCTGCAGACCCTTGGCGATCTCCACAAAGTGTGCCTGCTTGGCGTGGATGTCATCAATGGTCATGTCATTCTCGCCCATGCCGAAGCCGGACATCTGGTAACCCATCTTGGCACCGTACTTGTGGCACTCGTCCACCAGCTTCTGGCCAAAGGCCAGGGTGTCGGCGTCGTAGGAGCCGCCTTCCGGGACCTCCAGCGCTGCGATGGTCTCCACATAGATCAGGGCCACGCCGCCCTTGGCCAGGTTGACGTAGTAGGTGAGCAGCTCATCGGTCAGACCGGCCAGATAGGTGGCGGAACCGGCAGCGGACTTGACCATGCGGTTGGAAATTTCCATAGAGCCGATGGTCAGGGGGCTGAACAGGGTGGTCAGCTCCTTGGTGTTGGAGCGGAACTCGCTCTCGTCCAGCTGGGGGTTGATGGAGGCGGTGTAGAGTTTGTCGGTCGCCGGAGCGGCGGCAGCGGGGGTGGTGCCTTCGGCGGCGGACCCGGCCGCAGAGGCAGCAGCGGAGGAGGCGGGGGCTTCGGTCTTGGAACAGCCGTTCAGCAGGCCCAGACCGGCGATGCCGGCGGCACCGGCAGCAACCTTCATGAAGTTGCGGCGAGAGATGTTTGCCATGATGTGTTCTCCATTCTTTTTCATTCTTCTGTGTTTGGTACTTCTTCTTTCGCGGCACATTGATTGTGTTTTCACAAACGATGTGGTATAATTATAAACCCTGTAGCAAATACATGGTCAATACAGAAATGGTGACAAAAAGGTGACGAAATATCTATGAAAATCCACGAACTGGCGCGCCTGTCCGGCGTCAACCCGGAAACCATCCGCATGTACCGGCAAAAAGGCCTGCTGCACCCGGCAAGGCTTGCCAACGGGTACTTTGATTATTCGGCCTGCAATCTCTATGAGCTGATGTTTGTGCGCAAGCTGCGGGGCGCGAATCTGGGGCTGGAGACCATTGCGTCCTTTTATGCGGAGGATGGGCAGGCCGGTGCGCTGCGGAACATGAAGCAGGAGATCCGTGCACTGGAGGAAGCCATCCGGGAGTTGGAGCAGCGCAAGAAGCAGCTCATGTCCACACTGGGACACTATGTGCTGTTCTCCAACCAGCCGCAGCAGGTGCAGGAATTGACCCTGCGTTCGGAGTGCTGGTTCGTGCCGCTGGAGCTGGAACCGGCGGACAGCGTGTGCCGACGGTGGATGGAACACGCGGATGCTTTGTTCACCGGCATCCGCATCGCCCCGGCGTATCTGGAACAGCCGACGCAGCAGGTGCCTTATACGATGGAGCTGGGAGCCTACACCGAGGACCTGAAGCGTCTGAAGCTGCCCTTGCCGCCGCAGGCCCGCCGGATGCCCGGCGGCACCTACCTGAGCAGCTTTCTGGAAGCGGAGACCGACGGCACCCTCCGGGGCGGTCAGCTGCAGCCGGTGCTCGACTATGCAGCGGCCCACCACTACCGGTTCTGCCCGGAACAGGGAGCCTTCCTCTACTGCCTGAATGGTGGGGAGGAGGCACTGCAGCTGGTGTTCTGCTTTCAGGTCCGGGTGGAACCGGAAAACGGATAAAACAAAAGCGCCGCCCGCAGGGAATGCTCTCTGCGGGCGGCGCTGGTTGTTCAATGGGGAGAAACTGCGGACAGGATCTGCTGAATGAGTTCACGCTGCAAGGAGGTGACACGGTGGCTGCGTTTGCCATAAATGAAAAATTCCCATTGGAGCTGCAGGTCCGACAAAGGCCGAAAACACTCATTTTCGGCCAGAGAGCTTTCTTTGCCGGCATAAAAAGAAACAAAGCCTTTTTGCAGAAGATCGGAAGCAAGTTCTCCATCGGCATCGCCCAGAATGCTGTCAATCGTCAGGCCTTTTGCTTGCAGGCCTTCCAGCAGACGGGTCTGTGAGCGATTTTCCGTGTTCAATGTAATAAGCGGAACGGTTTTCAGATCCTCTGTAGTCAGAACGTTCTTTTTTGCGAGGGAATGATCGCAGGACAGGATCACGCCAATGGAACTTTCTGAATGAGCCAATTCAATGAAGTCGCTGCTGGTCAAGGGCGAAGTTGTGATGACAAGGTCACAGTCGTAATTACGATAACAGCGGCTGTGTTCGGTATCGGTATAACTGTGGTAATGCAGCTGGACTTCTGGATGGAATTCCTGGAATTGCGGGAAGAAATGCGGAGGGAGCTCCTGCAGGAATCCCATGAAATATCCGATGTGAAGCTGCTGCTTGGAGTGAAAGCTGCGCATCTGCCGTAAAATTTCGTCCCGCTGGTTCAGATGCGGCCGTGCCAGTTTTTCAAGCTGCTGACCGGCTTCGGTAAGGGACACGCCGTTTTGATTCCGCACGAATAATTGAACACCAAGCTCTTGCTCCAGGTTGGAAAGCGACTTACTGATCGCCTGCTGGCTGACGTAACATCTGGCGGCAGCATTCCGGAAACTTTGTGCTTCGCACACGGCAAGAAAGAACTGTAGCTGTTTGTAATCCATAAAGACCTGCCTACAACTGAAATTTGGAACGGGTAAAATGATTGATGTTTGCCAAAATCTTAACAACAGACTAAACTATACATAGTATAATGCTTTTGTGCATACGACACAAGAGCGGATAAGCTGTTGGGAAGAGAAAGGAAGTACAATACAATGAAAAAAATCTCTCGTTCCGGTTTTTTGAAGCTGGCCGCCGCGGCTGCTATGAGCGGTGTGACTGCGGGTGCATTGACTGCCTGCGGGAATTCGGCAAGTTCCTCTTCGGCTGCCGCTTCGAGCGCTGCTGTTTATACGCCGGGCACTTATACCGCCAAGGCTACCGGTATGGGTGAGGTGACGGTCAGCATGACCTTTACCGAGAATGCTATTACCGACGTGACGGTGGACACCGCCAACGAGACCATCGACCTGGCCCGCAACTCGGCTGAGGATTTCCAGAAGGCTCTGATGGAGGCCCAGAGCGCAGAGATCGACGGCGTTTCCGGTGCGACCTACACTTCGGGTGCCGTGCGGGAGGCAGCTGCTTCCTGCATCCAGCAAGCAATGGGTGTGGCCGTCGAAGCGCCTGCCGAAGCTCCGGCGGCTGCAGAAGTGAAGAGCGGTTTCCCTGCCTGTGAGGAAAACCTGGGCGGTGCCACAGCTGCCGGTCAGGGCGAGATCGCTTTTGTGGCAGACCCCATCGCGGACAGCGAGATCAAAGAGACCGTCAATGTGGATGTACTGGTCTGTGGTCAGGGGCCTGCCGGTATGGCTGCCGCCCTTGCCTGCGCGGAGCAGGGCCTGAAAACAGTCGCCGTGGAGAAGGGCGCTTCGCCCACCTGGCGCAGTGCCACCATGGGCGCTTTCCACGACCGTGTGCACCAGAAGTTCGGCGTGGAATTTGATACCAAGCAGTGGCTGGATGATGCCATGGTCAACTGTGCGTACCGCGGTGAGCAGACTGTGTATCAGAAGTGGATCGATACCTGCGACGAAGCGGTCAACTGGTTATTGGATCAGCTGGAGATCCCGGTGGAAAACTACTTCCTGACCTTCAACGCCGGTGATTTCCCGGAGTTCAACGCTGCCTATGATGAGCTGAGCCTGTCCCGCAGCTGGAACACCTCCCTCAACATCCCAATGGCAGCCGATGAGATCGCCGCAAAGCTGCAGGAAAAAATCACTGCTGCCGGTGCGGAAGTGCTGTTCAACACCCCGGTCGTCCAGCTGGTGACCGAGGGCGAAAAGGTCGTGGGTGCTATCGTCAAGGGTGAGAACGGTTATGTGAAGTATCTGACCGCTAAGGGCGTCGTTCTGGCCACCGGCGGCTATGAGTTCAACCCGGAAAAACTGGCTGCCTGCTGCCGTCCCCGCGATCTGGCACTGGGCCACTGGATGAACGGCACCAAGACCAACACCGGTGACGGCCACGAGATGGCAAAAGCCATTGGTGCAATGGAGGACGAATATCCGCACCCGCTGATGTTGGATCCTGAGCAGCTGATGCCGTATCTGCGGGTGAATAAGCGGGGCGTGCGTTTTACGGCTGAGTACGAGGCCTATAACCATCTGGCAAACGCCATTCAGGCACAGCCGGGCGCATACAATTACTACATTGTAGACGCAAACGTGATGGACATCGTCACCAGTATCTGGACCCCTTCTTCCAGCTGCTACGGCCCCAAGGAGGTCTGGGCTGGCGCTGCTACCAGCGACAAGGCACTGAAGGCTGATACGCTGGAGGAACTTGCAGAGAAGATGGGCGTGCCCGCTGATGCCTTTGTGGCGACCATCAACCACTGGAACGAGATGTGCGATGCCGGTGAGGACACCGATTTCCATTTCCCTGGCAAGATGATGCACAAGATCGACACCGCGCCCTTCTATGCAACCAAAGAGATGGCGTCTGCCCTGTGCACTTGCGGCGGCCTGCAGATCACGGATAAGAGTGAGGTGCTGAACGCCGAGGCACAGCCCATTGAGGGCCTGTACGCCATCGGCAATGTGTCCGGCAGCATGTTCTCTGGTACCTATCCCCACAATGAGAACTGTCTCAGCCACAGTCGTTGTGTCACCTTTGGCTACAATGTTGCCAAGACCCTGGCTGCCCTGTAAAATTCAATAAGCAACAAAAGCGCCGCCCGCAGGGAATGCTCTCTGCGGGCGGCGCTGTCGGTTCCGTTCAGGAAATGGGAGAAGTGCTTACAGGGCGAAGTAACGCTTAGCGTTGTCGAAGCAGATGCCCTTGACGATCTTCTCCAGAGCCTTCTCGTCGTTGGGGTACTCGCCATCCTCGACCCACTGGCCGATCAGGTTGCACAGGATGCGGCGGAAGTAGTCGTGGCGGGTGTAGCTCAGGAAGCTGCGGCTGTCGGTGAGCATGCCCACGAAGTTGCCCAGCAGGCCCAGGTTGGCCAGGCTCTTCATCTGGTTCTCCATGCCGATCTTCTGGTCGTTGAACCACCAGGCAGAACCGTGCTGGATCTTGCCGGGCACCTCGCTGCTCTGGAAGCAGCCCAGGATGGTGCCGATCTGCTCGTTGTCGGCGGGGTTCAGGCTGTAGATGATGGTCTTGGGGCACTCGTCGGTGTCGTTCAGGGCGCTGAGCAGGCTTGCGATCTGGCCGCCGCAGGTGGTGGTGTTGATCATGTCAAAGCCGGTGTCGGGGCCCAGCAGGGCGTTCATCTTGCGGTTCACGCCGCGCAGGCAGTTGTAGTGGATCTGCATAGCGATGCCCAGGCGGTGGTACTGCTTGCCCAGGTGGATCAGGATGTAGGTCTGGTACTTCTCAGCCTCTTCCACGGTGCAGCTCTCGCCGGCCATCACCTTCTGGTAAATGGCGTTGACCTCTTCCTTGGTGGCCTCACGGTAGGGGATGTAGTCCAGGCCGTGGTCGGAAGCGCGGCAGCCCATCTCGGCAAAGAACTCGATGCGCTTGGTCAGGGCATCGGTCACGCAGTTGATGCAGGCCAGCTTTTCCTTGCCCACAACGGCAGCCAGCTTGCCCATGTACTCAGCGAAGCCGGGCTTGTTGATGTTGAGGGCCTTGTCGGGGCGGAAGGAAGGAGCCACGGTGAACTTGATGGTGGGATCTTCCTTGATCTTCTTGTGCCAGTACAGGTCGTCGATGGGGTCATCGGTGGTGCCGATGAAGGCCACGTTGCTCTGCTCGATCAGGCCGCGCACGGTCAGCTTGGGATCATGCTGCAGCTTGTCGTTGCACAGGTTCCACACTTCCTCGGCGGTGTCGCCGTTCAGCACGCCGTCATAACCGAAGAACACATGCAGCTCCAGGTTGGTCCAGTGGTACATGGGGTTGCCGATGGCCATGGGCAGAGCCTCGGCAAACTTCTGGAAACGCTCGCGGTCGGGCTTGTCGCCGGTGATGTACTCTTCGGGCACGCCGTTGGAACGCATCACACGCCACTTATAATGATCGCCGAAGTAGCTGCCGTCCGGGTTGCGGCCGCCCAGCCACACCTGAGCGATGTTGTCGAAGCGGCGGTTCTCGTAGATCTCACGGGGAGGGATGTGGCAGTGGTAGTCGCAGATGGGCATGCCGGCTGCGTAGTCGTGGTACAGGTGCTGCGCGGTGGCAGACTGGAGCATGAAGTCCTTATCCATAAATGCTTTCATGGGTCGTTAACTCCTTTTTTGATCGGTGAATGAACGATTGTTTGTGAAATAATAGACAAACCTATATGCATCGGTGCGCCTGTCAGCTGTGACAGGCTGCCTTGCCCCTAGTATACCGAAAAATAAAGTTGTATACAACTGAAAAAGTGCCAAAATTTATCCTGAGGAATTGTGAAATCCGCTGGAAATACGCAAAACCGCCCTTTTTGCTCTAAAAAAGATGCACAAACCACTTGACTTATTTGTATACAACAGCATAAAATAGGGGTATGAGACAGGGGCGTGTGGACCCCTGCATGATATGCTAAGCGACGATGCAAAAAGGAGAACACAGAGATGGAAACTTTGAACTACAAGGTTCTGGCTGAGACTGGCTACAACGGCTACATCCTCAAGGATGCCCCCGTCAAGGTCATGCAGTTCGGCGAAGGCAACTTCCTGCGTGCTTTCGTGGATTATTTCTATGATATCGCCAATGAGAAGGCTGGCTACAACGGCAAGGTCAAGCTGGTGCAGCCCATCGGCAACTTCCCCCAGATGGCGGACTGGATCAACGAGCAGGAGGGCCTGTACACCCTGTACCTGCGCGGCAGCGAGAAGGGCCAGAAGGTCGATGCCAAGCGCGTGATCTCCTGCGTGTCCGACTGTGTGTGCCCCTATGTGGACGGCAAGTGGGACGAAGTGCTGGCTCTGGCCCGCTCCGAAGAGCTGGAGACCGTTGTATCCAACACCACCGAGGCCGGCATTGCTTACACCCAGGGCGACAGCGCATTCGACCAGGTGCCCCCCAACAGCTTCCCTGCAAAGCTGACCCGTGTGCTGTATGAGCGCTACAAGGCCTTCAACGGCGCTGCCGACAAGGGCCTGGTCATCCTGAGCTGCGAGCTGATCGACAACAACGGCAAGGAGCTGCAGAAGTGCTGCAACAACTACGCCAAGGACTGGAACCTGGACGCTGCCTTCATCGACTGGATGAACAACGCCAACACCTTCTGCTCCACCTTGGTGGACCGCATCGTTCCGGGCCGCATCCGTGACCCGAAGGAGCTGGCTGCGCTGGAAGAGGCCAACGGCTACCATGATACCGTGCTGGACGTCGGCGAAGTGTTCGGCGTCTGGGTCATCGAGGGCCCCGCAGGTCTGGAGGACAAGCTGCCGTTCAAGAAGGCCGGCGTCAACGTCATGGTCGTGCCCGATGTCACCCCCTACAAGAAGCGCAAGGTCCGCATCCTGAACGGTGCCCACACCGGTTTCGTTCTGGGCGCATACCTGGCCGGTTTTGACATCGTGCGTGACTGCATGCACAACGACACCGTCCGCGGCTTCATGAACAAGATGCTGCACGAGGAGATCATCCCCACCCTGCCGCTGGACAAGAAGGATCTGGAAGAGTTCGCTTCCGCCGTGGAGGACCGCTTCAACAACCCGTTCGTCAACCATGAGCTGATGAGCATTTCCCTGAACTCCACCTCCAAGTGGAAGGCCCGCAACATGCCGTCTTTCCTGGCCTACATCGACGAGCAGAAGAAGCTGCCCAAGTGCCTGACCATGAGCCTGGCTGCTTACATCGCTTTCTACTCCAACGACATCCAGGAGCGCACCGCGGACGGCCTGATCTGCAAGCGTCCTGCCGGCAACACCTACAAGATCCAGGATGACGCCTGGGCTCTGGACTTCTACTATGCCCACAAGGATGACACCGCTGCCCAGCTGGTGCACGCTGTGCTGACCAACACCCAGATGTGGGATCAGGATCTGACCCAGATCTCCGGTCTGGAAGCCGCTGTTCTGGCCGATCTGGAGAAGATCCGCACCGAGGGCGCCGAGGCTGCTTACAAGAGCTGCCTGTGATCCGACAGAATAATTTTCCCGCACAAAAGAGGGCTGCTGCTTTGGGCAGCAGCCCTTTTGTGCTTTGATCGTCAATAAGGAGAACAACTATGCCGCAGGCAATTCATATCAGCCCCATCGACAACGTGGTCGTTGCCCTGCATCCCATTGCCAAGGGCACGCTGGTGGAAGTGGACGGCCTTGCCGTCACTGCTCTGGAGGACATCCCCCAGGGCCACAAGATGGCTGTCAAGCCCATCAAGAACGGTGAGAACGTCATCAAGTACGGCTTCCCCATCGGCCATGCCACCGCTGACGCCCAGCCGGGTACCTGGATGCACACCCACAACGTGCACACCAACCTGTCCGGTGAGGTGGAGTACAGCTACAACCCCGCCCCGGATCTGGCCCCGCTGCCCAAGGTGGAGCCGGAGACTTTCATGGGCTTCCGCCGCAAGGACGGCCGCGCCGCCATCCGCAACGAGATCTGGATCATCCCCACCGTGGGCTGCGTCAACGACATCGCCAAGAAAATCGTTGCCGACAACCAGGATCTGGTCACCGGCTCCATCGAGGGCCTGTACACCTTCACCCATCCCTTCGGCTGCAGCCAGACCGGCCATGACCATGCACAGACCCGCAAACTGCTGGCTGCGCTGGTGCGCCACCCCAATGCCGCTGCCGTTCTGGTACTTTCCCTCGGCTGCGAGAACCTGACCCACGAGCAGTTCCTGACCGAGCTGGGCGATTATGACCACGACCGCGTCAAGTTCCTGACCTGCCAGGACGTGGAGGACGAGTTTGCCGCTGCCCGCGACATCCTGAAGGAGCTGGCAGCCTACGCCGGTCAGTTCCAGCGTGAGCCCATCCCCGTGTCCGACCTGGTGGTGGGCATGAAGTGCGGCGGCTCCGACGGCCTGTCCGGCATCACCGCCAACCCCACCATCGGCCGCTTCTCCGACATGGTGGGCCAGCGCGGCGGTTCCACCGTGCTGACCGAGGTGCCTGAGATGTTCGGTGCCGAGGGCTTCCTGATGGACCGCTGCATCAACAAGGATGTGTTCGTCAAGGCTGAGCACATGATCAACGGCTTCAAGGAATACTTCATCAGCCACAATGAGGTGGTCTACGACAACCCCTCTCCGGGCAACAAGCAGGGCGGCATCACCACTCTGGAGGACAAGAGCTGCGGCTGCGTCCAGAAGGGCGGCACTGCACCCATCATGGACGTCATCGGCTACGGTGACCCCGTGGTGACCAAGGGCCTGAACATGCTGTACGGCCCCGGCAACGATCTGGTGTCGGCCACGGCCATGACCGCCGCAGGCGCACACCTGATCCTGTTCTCCACCGGCCGCGGCACTCCGTTCTCGGCTCCGGCTCCCACCCTGAAGATCTCCACCAACACCCCGCTGGCGGAGAAGAAGTCCGGCTGGATCGACTTCAACACCGGCGTCATCGCCGATGGTGAAAAGACCATCGACGAGGCCGCAAAAGATCTGCTGGATCTGGTCATCCGTGTGGCCAGCGGCGAGCAGACCAAGGCGGAGAAGCACGGTTTCCGTGAGATCTCCATCTTCAAGGACGGCGTTGTCCTGTAACTGAAAAAGGGCTGCTGTACGGCAAAAAGCGGTACGGCGGCCTTTTTGTGCTTGAAAATACGGAAAGGAAGTGTATTCTATATGATGGGTGCAAATGGCGCATTATTGTTTTCTCTGCTGATCTATGCGGCGCTGATCTACGGTGCTGTGCGTCTGATCAAGTATTTTATCCGCTACGGCATTGATTACTACTTCCAAAAGTTAGAGCAGCAGTCGCAGCAGACCGAGCACAAGGAATGACCCGCAGGGGCGACCCGGCGGTAATAATAGGAGACTTACTTATGAATCAGATCACCACCCGGTACATCACCGAGAACGGCGCCTGCTACGAGCAGTACGTCATTACCGACCCCGAGGAAAAGACCGCCCTCACCATCACCCCGGAGCGCGGCGGCATGATCACCGGCTTTACCCTGGACGGTGACGAGTACATCTGGACCCGTCGCCCCAACTTCTCCGAGTGCAGCCGCCCCCGCTTCGGCGTGCCGGTGCTGTTCCCCAACTGCGGCGGCCCGGACGGCGGTGTGCACTATTTTGACGGCAAGGCCTACCCCATGGAAAACCATGGTCTGGCTGACCTGTGCGCATGGGACGTGGAGAGCGTCGGCCCGGACGGCGTGACCCTGGTGCTGGAAGCCACCCCGCTGACCAAGTTCCTCTACCCGTTCGATTTCACCCTGCTGGTGAACTACAACCTGGAGGGCAACAAGGCCGCCATCAGCCTGACCGTCATCAACGAGGGTGACACCGATATGCCCTTCAGCTTCGGCTATCACCCCTACTTCATGGCCTCCAAGCTGGAGAATGTGGCCTTTGACATCAAGTGTGCCACCTGCTCCGAGAGCGCCAAGGGCGAGCAGCCCGCCGCCCCGGAAAAGATCACCCTCACCCGCAAGGAGGGAGCCGACAACACCATCCGCCTGATGACCGGCGTGCAGTTCCCCATGACCTTCACCGACAAGGGCAACGGCCATAAGGTGACCGTGGATGCGGACGAGACCTTTGGCAACGGCGTGCTGTGGCAGCAGGATGCCGAGAACTTCGTCTGCATGGAGCCTTGGAACGGCTGGGCCAACAGCGTGAACGAGGAAGGCAGGCACGAGGTGCTGGAGCCGGACGAGGCCATGACCAGCGAGTGGAGCATCACCATCGAGAAGGTGTAAACTCCACCGCCTGCTCCGTGCAATAAAAAGCAATGTCCCGCTGCATTCCTGAAATGAACCCCAAAAGTTAGACAAAAAACGAATTAAGCGGCCCCAACGGTCTG